>Ga0207681_10000408_pt1 | contig 29942 bp, 24 predicted proteins | sample KBSS53metaG_FD_184324 | JGI IMG/M metagenome (GOLD analysis project Ga0207681, IMG submission 184324) | Switchgrass rhizosphere microbial communities from Kellogg Biological Station, Michigan, USA - KBS S5-3 metaG (SPAdes) (version 2) | ecosystem: Host-associated > Plants > Roots > Rhizosphere... | reverse complement strand
ACGCAGCCATGGCTTCAGGGCTCGCTCGAGGGCAAGCGCCTCTTCCCGAAACCACGTTTGGAGGTTCCCGGCATCCTGTCCAACGATGGGAGCCAGTGACTCCGCGAGCGCGGTGAGCGGCTGTCGACCCGGCACCAGGCGTGCCGCGATCCACGAGCGCCCATCGTCGAGCTGTCCTTCCTCGATGGCAGGGATCAGCCCGGCCCGGCAGAGCGAGGACTTTCCCACCCCCGAGTCGCCGACCACGACCAGCACCGACTCCTGCCGGACTCGCCCCACCATCGACTCGATGTCCGACTCGCGGCCAAAGAAGAGCGAGCGATGCTCGGCCTCGAACGGGTTCAGGCCTCGATAAGGATTGCCGGTCGGCCGGAACGGCGTCTTCACCGCCGCATCGATCGCCTCGAGAGCATCCAGCAGCTCGCGACCCGACCCGAATCGCACCAGCGGATCGATCTCGAGACAGCGATCGATCGCCGCCGCAAGCTTCGCGTCGCGCTCGCCCGGGCTCTTGAGTCGCGTCCTGGCACCTGGGGCGAAGGTCCCGTTCTCTTGCAGAAACCGGTTCCCGGTCCATAGTTCGTAGAGCACGGCCCCGAGCGAGAAGACGTCGCTGCGTCGGGATGCCGCTGCACCTGCACGCACCTCGGGCGCCATGTACATCGGCGTCCCCAGCGCTCGGCTCACCGGCGAGTTGATGGACATCGTCCAGGACAATTCCGCCCCGGACTGCTCCTCCACTCCGTCCACGACTCCGGTCGCCGACGCGCCGTTGTCGGCGAAGAGCTTCGCCACCCCGAAGTCGAGGAGCTTCGGTTCGCCGCTTCTCGCCAGCATCGCGTTGGTGGGCTTGAGATCTCGGTGGAGAACCCCCTGCTCGTGGGCCGCCGCCAGCCCTCGGGTCAGACCCACCGCGAGGCGAACCAGCTGCTCCGTTTCAACCGGCTTCTCGATCCCGGCCAGCGTCTCGCCATCGACGTACTCGGTGATCAGGTACGGATGCCCCGAGACTTCACCCACGCGGTACACGGCGACCACGTTGGGATGGGACAGCCGCGCAACCGCCCGCCCCTCGGTCAGGAACCGCTCACGCCATTCGGGTCCAGGCTCAGACGCGGCGATGAACTTGATCGCAACTGCCCGATCCAACAGCGTATCGTGACCGAGGAAGACGCGCCCCATGCCCCCGCGTCCGAGCGGACGGACGACGCGGTACCCGTCGAACTCCGACGGTGGGGTCCACTCGTTCACCGACACCCCCTGCCGGCAACGTGCGGGCATCACTGCAAGCGGCGGGCGCACTAGCAAGTGCCATCGCAAGCGTCCGCCGGAGCGGACACCACCGATGTGGTATGTCCTCGGAAACAGGGGGAACGGTGAAACCCACGACTGGTCGGGAGGCCGCGGAGACCCCGGACGACGCGGAAGATCCCACGCCGGAGACCGGCTCGATGGGGGACACCGAGGAGTTCCCTTCGGCTGTCCGGCGATTCCGCCTTCGCGGCCTGGACGGTGCCCTGACGGGAAAGGCGTTCGAGTCGACGTCCGACCGGCTGCAGATCGGCTCGCACCCCTCGAACCAGGTCCAGATCCGGGATCGGACCATCTCCCGGTTCCACGCGGAGGTGTTCGTCGCGCCCGACGGCCGTGTGTGGGTGAAGGACCTCGGTAGCCGCAACGGCACGCGCGTCAACGGAACCCGCGTGCGCGAGGCCGAGCTCACCGAGGGCACTGTCCTCCAGCTCGGACGGGCGCGGCTGGCATTCGAGCCTCTTGCCGAGCAGAACCAGCTCCCCGTCGCCTCAGTGACGAGCTTCGGCGAGCTGGTGGGCTCCTCGGTTCCGCTTCGCGCGGCGTTTGCGCTTCTGGAGAAGGCATCCGCGAGCGACGTCACCGTCCTCCTCACCGGTGAGTCTGGAACCGGCAAGAGTCAGGCCGCGGAGGCCGTCCACGCTCGAAGTGGGCGCGCCAGCAAGCCATTCCGTATCGTCGATTGCGCAGCCGTGCCGGCGACGCTTCTCGATTCAGAGCTCTTCGGGCACGAACGAGGAGCCTTCACGGGCGCCACCGAGCGTCGCCAGGGGGTCTTCGAGGAGGCCAACGGCGGCACCGTGTTCCTCGACGAGATCGGGGAGCTCCCCTCCGATCTCCAGCCCAAGCTCTTGCGTGTTCTCGAGGCGCGCGAGATTCGCCGCGTTGGTTCGAATAACTACCTGTCAGTCGACATCCGCCTCGTCGCAGCAACCAATCGTGACCTCCGGAACGAGGTCAATGCCGGCCGGTTCCGGGCCGACCTCTACTTCCGACTCGCGGTCCTCAGGGTCCATCTGCCGGCCCTGCGCGAGCGGCCCTCGGACATCCCGCTCGTTGCCGAGGAGCTCATCCGGCGCCTCTCGCTCGATGACGAGACTCGCCTCGCGCTCCTGGACCCAGGCTTCCTCGCCCGCCTCCGCGTCGCCCCCTGGCCAGGCAACGTTCGCGAGCTCCGGAACCACCTCGAACGCTGCGCAGCGCTGCAGCAGGTGCTGCATCCCTCCGTCGAGGACGGGCCCGCGCAGCATCTGACGGTCGTCGACGCGAGCGTGCCCTACTCCGAGGCCCGGCGGACCCTCCTCGATAACTTCGAGCGCAGCTACGTGAGGGCCCTGCTCGAGCGACACGAGGGCAATGTCTCCCAGGCCTCCGCCGCGGCTCAGGTGGACCGCGTGCACCTCCATCGCCTCATCCGCCGCCACCGGCTCAAGGGCTGACCGCCGCCGTGGCACGTCCGCCACAGTGTAGCTGGCAGCGTCACAGCCAGACCCGCTGACGATCTCGTCAGCCCCGCGGGCCCAAGCGGGCACCGGCCATGCATCCGGTCCTCGGTGCCGGGAGCAGGACGGTCGAGGCGGGGCCGACATGGGAGGAGCAGGGTCGTCGTTCTTGCGGGGGGAGGGCCCTGCGACCTCTTCCCCGTCGCGCCGCTCCGCACCGTCCGTCCTCTCTCCCGGCCCACGCCGCTGAGGTGGTGCTCGATGCCCGATAGACCGTCGCCTCGGCGCCACACTCTCGCGCGCCGCGATCCGCGCACGATGCCCTCGATGAGGACGCGTCAGCGGGCCGAGCACGCCTCGCCGCTTGGCACCGGGCCTGCTCCCCTTCGTGCGTCGATGCCTGGCACCCCCGCCGCACCCCTGTTGTTCCAGCTCCGTGAGCCGCGACGACGCCTGCTGCTTCCCGTGCTCTGGGGCGTCGTGGTGCACGCCGCCATCCTGACGTTCGTCCTCGAGATGCGTCCCCGGGCTCCGGCACGTTCCGACGACCCGGTCGCGGTGGTCTTCCGGACGCCTCCTCCCCCGCCACCGCCGCCGCCACGGCCCGCGCCGGTCATCACCCCACCCGCTCCTGAGCCCGCGGTGGTCTCCGGAGGCGGAGGCCGCCCGCGGGTCCAGAAGCCGCCACCTTCACCGCCGGAGCCCATCGTCGCCGCGTCGCTCCCGCCCCCCGTCCCGGCCCCGGTGGCCGAGCCCGAAACGTCTCCACCGGAGCCAGAGGCCGAGCCCGAACCCGAGCCGGAAGAAGAACCACCCGCTCCTTCTGCGAGCATCTCCGAGACCGCTCCGGCGGCCATCGCTGCGGCGGTGGTTTCGGGCGGCGCAGCGGCCACAGGCGAGGGAGGGTCAGGGGGCGGCAGCGGCGGTGGTGTGGGGGCGGGCACGGGTCCGGGGATCGGCGCCGGCTCGGCCCCCGGAGCCTCCCTGGGAGCTCGACCTTCCAAGGCGCGGAAAGCGTGGCTGGCGAAGGTCGACTGGAAATGCAGTCATCCGGGAATCGACGAGATCGGTCGAGTGGTGGTGCGGCTCCGCGTGGAGATCCTCCCCAGCGGAAAGCCAAGCCGCATCACTGTCATCCAGCCTGGCCCGCGCGATTTCAACCGGCGGGCGATCGAGTGTGCTCGGGACGAGGAGTACCTCCCCGCGCTCGACGATGACGGTCGGCCCATCAAGGGCGTCGCCGAGTTCGGGATCGAGTTCCGGATGTGACGACGCCTGGCACCGTTCGTGCTCTCGGAGCAAGCGAACCGGAGACGAACGCATGCTTCCGATCATCCTCTTCAGCCTGCTGAGCGCGACGCCCCAGAGCCGTGACGACCTGGAATGGGTCGCCGACAAGGAGGCGGCACCCGATACCAAGACTGCCGGGCTCATCCCTTACGTGCTGATCGGTCCGAAGATCTCCCTGCTGACCCTCCCCAGTCCGGGAGTCGGCGTGGAGGTGAAGATCTGGCAGCTCGTCGGGCTGTCCGCGGAGTACGGCTTCGTCCCCCGCATCAACATCAGCGGCGTGGACTACCAGTACGGCTCCTGGCAGGGGTCGCTGAAGATCTTCCCGTTCCGAGGCGCATTCTTCATCGGCGGGGTGGTCGGGAAGTACCGCTTCATCGCCAGTCAGAAGAACGGGGACCTCACCACCTCCGAGACGACCGTCGAGAGCACCTATCTCGGGCCGCAGCTGGGATGGCGGTGGGTCTCGCGGAGCGGGTTCTTCACCGGGATGGATTTCGCCTACGGCTTCTCCCTGAAATACGCATCCACGCTGACGCCCCCGAACGGCAACGGGACGCCGGCGGAGATCAAGAGGAACGCGGACAAGTACCTGGAAAAGGGAATCCCTCTCCTCGGCTTCTTCCAGCTCGGCTGGCTCTTCTGAGGAGAGAGAACGCCATGTCCAGAACCTCGCTCCTTCCTTCAGTCATCCTCACGCTGTCGGTCGGTATCTCGGGATGCCTTCCCTCACCTGACCTCGGTCCGGGCGAGGGAAGCCGGACCGTCACCGGCATTCGCCAGCGGACGTACTCCCCACCGGGTCTCGACCGATTCGACCTCCCGGCAGAGCTTTCGCTTTCGACGGTGAGGGCGTTTCTCGAGGCGTCCGACGGCGGTTACGGTCCCCCGCTGACCGTCTCCGCAGGGACCGGCACCTTCGAGGTGAAGAACATTCCGGCGTCGGCACGGTATCTCCTCCAGGTCGAAGGCGTGTCGATCGTCGATTCGGCGGACGCCGTGGACCTGAGCGAGCTCGTCCCGGGACGAGCCGGTCTCGGGGACTACGATCTCACCGACCCCTCGCCGGCCACGCTGACCCTGAACCTCGGAGGCCTCGCTGCGTGGAGCGGTCAATCGGGACTGGAGATCGTCTCCGCCGGAGCGAACAGCTGGGCGTTCCTCGGGGCACTGGGCTGCCCTCTTCCGACGTCGATCGCGGATGGGGCGGTCAGCCTCACGGGCTGGCAGATCGACCTCAAGCACTACCAGTTCTGCGGGGGGAACCATCCCATCGAGGGAACGAGAAGGAAGGATCGAGTGGTGGTGGCCCAGCTCGAGCCCGCGACCTCGACCGGCGGGGCGAGCTACCTGCACATGACGCGGTACCTCGTGGCTCCGCCCTTCGATCTCGCCGATGGGCAAGAGCAGGTCATCGAGGGAACGATGACCGTGGCCGCCGACGTGCGAAGCCTCTCCTGCGACGTCCGTAGCTCTCGTTTCGCCGAACGATTCCCGACCGCGGTCGAGGGGCTGATCGACGGAACGCTCATCGCCGAGCTCGACGTCCTTGGCCTGCCGATACCGACCACGCTCGGAATCGTCGACAGCTCGTCGGCGGATTTCCTCCTCGCGTCCCTGCCCCCATCGACGGACGTGACGACCGGGCTGATGACCTACGCGAAGGCGTACGCCGACCAGTTCTCGCCGCTCGCCCTGGTGCGGTGGTCCCGGAGGGTGCAGGTGGCCCTCCCCGGGGCGAACCCGGTTGTCGTGGCGACCTCCTTCCTCGCGTCCTGGCTGGATGAGGCAGCTCTTTGCTCCGCGCCCGTCGAGCCCGGCCTGGGGTTCGTGGAGGAACTGGCGATCAGCGGACGGGACGCGCTCCGGGCGCAGAACGACGTGGGCACCGATCCGGTTCTCAGCTGGAGTGCCCCTTCCCTGGGGTCCGCGCAGCGCTACTCGGTGCGGTTGCTCGCGCTCGGCGCACAGTCCACGGCCGGAGGCGGGCTCGCCACCACCGCGACGGTCGTCGGCGACTATCGTGTTCGGGGCACGTACCTTCGCATCCCGCGAGGAGTTCTGGCGACCGGGACGAGCTACGTGGCGGTCGTGACCGCCACCACCAGTCCAGGGCTCATCGAGGTCTTGCCCGCGCACCAATCGTCGCTGGTGAGCAGCCCCTTCTCGCCCTGAGGGCAGCGCGCGTCCGCGAGAGGGGCTCAGCGTCTCTGCCCCTACGGCGGCTCGACTGTCTTGCCGGATCACTCCAGCAAGTACGTCCCGTCAGCTCCACACCTCACCCGTGGCATCCGATTGCTCGTGTCGAGACGCTCGGAGATGCCCGCGAGCGAGCGCCAGAGCGGCCCGTTCACTGTCGAGGCGTCCTTCATCAAGCCCTCCCATGGCACGCCGCCGGGCCGCGCCGGGAGCACCAGCACCGAGACCTCCCCGCCGCGGCTCCGCGTCTCGAGCGCCGCGAGATACACGTCCTCGATCGCCTCGTCGCCGATTGGCACGCATCCGATCGTCACGCAGTCCCCGTGGATGAAGATCTCCCCGCCCAGCGCGCTCACCGGAACGCCAGGGTTCCGCGCCCGGTCCGCCGCGTTCGGGTAGTCCAGCCGGAGCGACAGGTGGAACCGGCTCCACGGGTTGAGCGTCGTCACCCGGTACAGCCCCTCCGGCACCTGTCCGTCCCCCGTCCGCGCCTTCGGCCCCGGTCCTCCCGAGGACGCGCAGACCGCGCGATCTCCCACGTGGACGAACGGGCCGCCGGGTGACACGGCCGCCCACATCTCGAGCACCCGCTCCTCCTTGAAGACCCGCAGCAGCAAGGCCCGCGGATGCGGAACCCCGGCTGCCTCCAGCGCCCGCGCCAGCTTCGCCCCGCTCCGCGCCCGCGCCGCAACCACCCGCTGCGGTTCCGGCGCGACGTCTGCGCCCAGGAGCACCGTGCACAGCGCGAGAGCCACCGCTCGCACCGGCACGGCCGAGCTCAGCGCGCCTCGGCCCGCTGGGGCGGCTCGGCCGCGGGGCTCGGGAGGATCGGAGGCCGGTCCTTGCCCTCGATCACCCGCTGCAGCTCGATCTCTCGCAGCAGCGTCGCCGGCGCCACCGTCGACACCGGCACGTTCCCGCTCTCGGCTCCACAGAACCCGTTGAACACGCCCTGCGTCTTCCCGGTCGCGACGATCTTGCTCACCGCCGACAGCGGTGTCCCCACGACCTCGACGCCGCGGACCAGCGTCTCCTTCCCGTCCCGCGCGTCCACCCGGTACACCAGCCGCGGGATGCCCTTGAACGCCTGGTACCCGAAGCTCGAGGTGTTCGTGTTCCCGCCCTGGATGTCGCGGATGATCAGCCCGTAGGGCTTCCCCTGCCGTTTCGCCTCGGCGATCAGCATCTGCTTCAGCTCGGCATCACTCACCTGCTTCGTCGACGACGCGATCAGGTTCGCCATCCGCGCCACCGGCCGCCGGTTCAGCTGCGCGCGCCCGTGCCCGTTGCTCTTCAGAAAACCATCCACCGGATGCCGGGAAACCAGGAAGTTCTGCAGCACCCCCGCCTCCACCAGCGGAACGCGCTGCGCCGGGATGCCCTCGTCGTCGAACCGGTAGTAGCCGTTGAGCGACTTGCCACCCAGCGTCGCCAGCGTGGGGTCGTCCACGATGGTGATGAACGACGGCAGCACCGCGCGGCCGATCTGCCCCTTGTACGTCTTCCCCTCGGCGTCGTTGTCCATCCGGTCGCCCTCGAGCCGGTGACCCACCGCCTCGTGGAACAGCACCCCCGCCGCCTCGGCCTCGAGGATCGCCGGGCCGGTGTACGGGTCGATCGCCGGCGCGGCCCGCAGCGCGAGCAGCTCCTGGATCAGCGACTCGGCATCCTTCATCAGCTTGTCGTCGCTCGGCAGCTCCGCCTCGCGGAAGCCGTAGTAGTCGCGCGAGTCGTCCAGCAGCTGCCCGTCATCCGCGCGGGTCACCGCGTAGATGTGGACGCCATAGAAGGTCTGCTCGGTGAGGATCCGCGATCCTTCCGAGTTGACGAAGTACCGGACCTCCTTGTCCGCAGTCACCCGGACATCGGTGTCGAAGATCTTCCCCGCCTCGTTGAACCGCGCCGACACCTTCCGTACCAGCGCCATCCACCGCGCCCGGTCGAAGGTGTAGCTCGCCGCCGGCCCGATGAACGCGCTGGGCTGCTCGCGGCTGAACGAGGGCGGCTTCTTCGGGTCGTCCACCACGTAGACCGCCTCGCCCTTCTTCTTCAGAAGATTGAAGAGCCCGGTCTTGTACTTCTCGTCGGTGATGAGCCAGAGCGCGGTTCGCAGCGCGGTCAGGTCGTCGTCGAGCGGCGCTTCCTTTCGCGTCGTGTAGCTCGTCCCCTTCAGCGAGAAGTTGAAGTCGAATTCCTCGTTGACCGAGTTGTCGATCTCGTGGCTCCCCACCCGCACGTCGGCAAACACCCGCCGGTCGCGGTTCGTCGAGTCGTCGAACAGCGCGCCGTACCGCGCGGCCACGTAGGCCTGGGTCAGGTCCTTCACCGAGTAGCTGATGAAGTACGGCGGCCCGTTCTCGCCGAGCTTGAGCCGGGTACGGTTGCGCTCGAGCTCCTCCTTCATCGCATCGAGGATGGACAGGCGTGGGTCGACGGAAGCCGGCGTCGCGGTGAGCGCGCTGGCGAGGACGGAGGCGAGGAAGAGCGACATGAGATGAGCTTCCGAGCCTAGCAGGGCTCCGGTGTACGACGCGCCCGCCCCCGGCCCCTCTCACCCTTCCGGCTGCGAGCCGGCCAGCAGGGACGACTCCGGGTCCTCCCCGGACAGGGCCTCCCCCCACCACTCGACCGGCCAGCCGCGTCGCTCGGCCTCTCGGCGCAGCCGCGGGTCCGGATTCACCACCACCGGGTGCCCGATCCGCTCCAGGACGGGAAGATCGGAGTAGCTGTCGGTGTAGAACCAGCAATCGGAGAGCGACACCCCGCGCTGGCGGGCGTAGGCCTCGGCATACCCGAGCTTCCCCGCGCCGAAGCACAGGCTCCCGACCGGGCGGCCGGTGTGTGCACCCGCCTCGTCCACCTCGAAGCGGTTGCAGAGCACGTCGTCGAAGCCCAGCTCGGCGGCCACCAGCTCGGACAGGTACAGCGACGACGCCGTGAGGAGCACGATGGCGTCTCCCCGCCCGCGGTGCCGATCCAGCGCCGGCCGCGCGCCGGTGCGGTACAGCATCCGGACCTCGGTCTCGTAGAAGGCGCGTGTGCGAGCACGCAGCGACTGCTCGCTTTGACCCCGCAGCGAGCCGATGGCGGTCCGGAGCGCGTCGTCCATCGACGCCCAGCCCAGCTTGTAGCGGAGCATCCACACCGCGGCGCGGAGGAACTGGCGGTGGCTGATGTTCCCCTCCCGCAGCTCGCGGCGGATCCACAGCTGCCCGGAGTTCCCGACGATGAGCGTCTCGTCGAAGTCGAAGAAGGCGATCGCCGCCATCAGCGCCGCCCTCCCCGCCGTCGCAGCCCGAGGAGCAGCAGGCTCAGCACGGCCAGCGGATCGCCGGGCACCGAGGCGCACGACGAGGCGGTGCGCTCGCTGATGTCGAGCGGCGACCCGTCGCAGTCCCGCGTGGCCCCTCCGGCCGGGTAGGCCGTGCAGACGAACTCGACGCTCCCGTCGTCGAGCACCCGCTTGGAGGTCTCGCCCAGCTCGGCCCCGGCGAACATCGTCGAGCGCGAGTCCGGCGAGTGGTCCAGCCCCAGCGCGTGACCGAGCTCGTGGGTGACGGTGTTCTGCACGTCGGTCGACACGCAGCCGGTCTCCCCGAGATTCGCGCAGGGCGGCGAATCGACGGTGGTGAAGATGTGCACGCTGGCGTTCATCTCCAGATCCGAGTCGTACAGCCGGCCGGTCCGCACGTTGAAGGTGGTCGTGGTGATGGCGAGCGTCCCCGCGCTGTAGTCCCAGCAGTCGTAGGTGTTCGCACAGGTGCCCTGGGCATGGCAGGGGGCCCCTGGCGAGACGACGTCGATGCACAACCGATTGCGGAAGAGCAGCACGTTCTCGTTGCTCGCCCCCTGCCGGTTGTCGAAGCCCGTCGTCCGGGAGGTGGTCCTCGAGCCCATGCGCAGCGAGAGATTGCCGCAGCCGTTCATCGCTGTCGTCCAGCTGGCGAGCGAACGTTCCATCGCCTCGAATCCGGCCTCTCCGGCGTCGGGCGCGCCGCCCACGTTCTCGTGGAACTCGACGCTGCCCGCGGGCCAGCCGAGGCAGTGGCCACCGTCCGGGGAGGTCCGATCGGTCCGGCTCCGCACGTAGGGGACGGTCGCGCCGGTGACGAACGTCGAGACCACTTGGATCGACCGGATGATCGCGCCGCGATCGCGGCCGAGACCTAGGAGCGAGGAGGGCGCGGGGCTCGGGTCCCGTAACCGACGAGTGACGACGGGATCGGCCGCGAGGGCAAGCGAGGGCCGGATCGATTCGAGTGGTTTCGGCGTTAGGGCCGCGGCGGCGATGGCAACGGCGACGAATCTCACTCCCCCCGACGCGTACCACGGGTGGCCGCGGGCCGCGTTGACCCCCCGAAGGAGCGCTGTTAATCCCGCGGGTTCCGTCATGGCCATCCCTCCCCGCGTCCGGTTCGCTCCCTCGCCCACCGGGTACCTCCACATCGGCGGCGCGCGCACCGCGCTCTTCAACTGGCTCGAGGCCCGCCGGGACGGCGGCCGGTACGTGCTGCGGATCGAGGACACCGACCGGGAGCGGTCCACCGCCGAGTCGGTGCAGGCCATCCTCGACGGGCTCCGCTGGCTGGGACTGACGTGGGACGAGGGCCCCGAGGTGGGCGGCCCCTACGCGCCGTATTTCCAGACCGAGCGGCTGCCGAGCTACCGCGCCGCCGCGGACCGGCTCGTCGCCGAGAAGAAGGCCTTCCTCTGCTACTGCACCAAGGAGGAGCTCGAGGAGCGCCGCAGGGTCTTCGAGCGGCAGAAGCGGCCCTACAAGTACGAGGGCACCTGCCGGAACCGCACCGAGCCCGTTCCGGGGCGGACGGCGGTCGTGCGCTTCCGGACGCCGGATGCCGACGAGACGCTGACCTTCGAGGACCGGGTCATCGGGAAGATCTCGAAGCAGACCAGCGACCTGGACGACTTCGTGATGCTCCGGGCGGACGGCATCCCGCTCTACAACTTCGGCGCGGTGGTGGACGACCACGCGATGGAGATGACGCTGGTCATCCGCGGGCAGGAGCACATCAACTCCACCTTCCCGCAGATCCTGGTCTACCGGGCGCTGGGCTGGACGCCGCCGGCGTTCGCGCATCTGCCGCTCATCCTCGGCCCGGACCGGGAGAAGCTGAGCAAGCGCCGCCACCCCGAGGCGGACGTGATGCTGCACAAGCGGAACGGCATCCTCCCCGAGGCGCTGCTGAACTTCATCGCCCGGCTCGGCTGGAGCCACGGCAACGACGAGATCATCTCCCGGGAGCAGATGATCCAGTGGTTCAGCTTCGACCACGTGGGGAGCACCTCGGGCGTGTGGAACCCCGAGAAGCTGCTCTGGCTCAACCAGCACTACTTGAAGACGCTGCCCGAGACGGACGTGGCGCAGCGGCTCGTGCCGTTCCTCGCCGAGCGCGGCGCGAGCGTCGCCGGCGACCGACGGTTGCCCCGGGTGGTGGTCGCGCTCCGCGAGCGGAGCAAGACGCTGGTGGAGATGGCCGAGCTGGCGCGCCCGTTCTTCGTGCGCCCGGAGATGGACGCCAAGGCCGTGGCGAAGCACCTCGACGAGCCGGGCAAGGCGCTTCTCCGGAGGTCGCGGGAGGCGCTGGCGGCAGTGACACCGTGGGTGTCGGGGTCGATCGACCCGGTGCTCAAGGGCCTCTCCGAGTCGGCGGGGGTGGGCATGGGGAAGGTCGCCCAGCCCATCCGGGTCGCGGTGACCGGCTCGACCGTCAGCCCGCCGATCGGCGAGACGCTGGAGCTGCTGGGCAAGGACGAAGCGCTGGCGCGGATCGACGCGGCGCTGCGCTAGAATCGGAGGGTCCGTGGCTCGTCTTGACACCCCAGGGGTCGGTTTCTATAAGCCGCGCTCGGCGTGGGCGGTGGCCACGGCACTGGCGCTCCTGACCGGTGGCGTGGCCCGGGCGGAGGTCCTGGACGGCGTGCAGCTGCCGGACAAGTCCTCCAAGGTGGGCGAGCGGCGGTACCGGTGTCCGCAGGACTGGGAAAACACGCTGAAGTACTTCAAGACGGTCTACTCGACGGCGACGTATCCCCGCCGGTCGATCGTCAACCAGCCGGGCGTGAAGGCGATCCACATCGCCAACCCCTCCGGCAAGGGATGGGCGGGCCTCAACGTCTACGAGGCCAACGACGAGGTTCGGGTGTACGTGGTACCGCCGGAAGGTGTCCCGGCGAAGGCGCCGAAGAAGAAGTCGACGCCGAAGAAGTCGTAGGTCTTGGGGAATCGTCTAACGGCAGGACGCCAGATTCTGGATCTGGCTATCTAGGTTCGAATCCTAGTTCCCCAGCTCCTTTTCCCCTGTAACCTCGGCTGGGTGGACGCGGGCCCGCCCATGTTGCGCTGGCCGTCCAGGAGAACGGTCACCTTCCCGTTCTCGAAGCTGAACTTGACGGCATTGGCCAGTAGATTGGTCACCACCTGCTGGAGGCGCGTCGGATCGCCCGAGACGGGCACGACGGTCTCATCAAGGACGAGGTGGAACGTCACCTCCTTCGCCTCGGCGACTCCTGCGACGCCGTCCACCGCCGGCCGGACGACCGCGCGGAGGTCGACGGGCCCCAGTCGAGCTGGAGCTTGCCAGCGGCGATGCGCGAGACGTCGAGGAGGTCGTCCACGAGCCTGACCTGCATCCTCGTGCCTCGCTCGATGGCGTCGGCCGCACGCTTGATCTTCACCGGGTCAAGGTCCCCCCGCCCGAGCAGCTGGGCATGCATCAACATCGATGAGAGCGGCGTCCGGATCTCGTGCGACAGCGTCGCGAGGAACTCGTCCTTCGCCAGATTGGCTCGCTCGGCCTCGCCCCGTGCCCGCTCGGCCTCGTTGACGTGGTGCTTCAGCGCGTCGATGTCGATCAGCGACAGCGTGGCGCCTCGGCACGAGACGGATCGACGTCTACCCGGCTCCAATCCTGCCGAGACCGGCATCGATCGCGAAGATGATGGCTCCGCCGACGATGACCTCAAGGATCGTACTCGCGAGCTTGCCACCGATGAAGCCTGTGCGAGCGCGGCGAGCTGCTCCACGTGCGCAAAGCAACGCTGTCCGCGTCCCATCCAGAGGACCTTGAGGCGTTCGTTCGGACCAACGTAGTCCGTCAGGACGCAAGCAGCGTCATCGCACTGCGATGACGACCTTGCCTCTTGCTCGCCCGCTTTCGACGTAGGCCAGCGCCTCGTTGGTCGAGTCGAAGGGGAAGACTCGATCGATCACCGGCCGTATGGTGCCGGCCTCGATGAGAGCGCTGATCTGCGCCAGCTGGTCCCCGTTCGCTCTCATGAACAGGAACGAGTAGCGCACTTCGAGACGCTTCGCTCTTGCTCTGACACCGGCGCTCAGCGCTCGCATCGCCAATTTCATGAACCACCGCGCGCCGATTTCGTTCGCAAACTCAGGGTCCGGTGGGCCAGAGATGGAGACCAGCTGCCCGCCAGGCTTGAGCACGCGCAGAGACTTCTCCAGCGTCTTTGCGTCCTGGCTGTTCAAGACCACGTCGTACCCAGTCAACTTGGTCTCGAAATCCTCTCTCCGATAGTCGATCACGACATCGGCACCGAGGCTCTTGACCAGCTCGACATTGGCAGCACCTGTCGTCGTCGCGACCGTGGCGCCGAGATGCTTCGCGAGCTGAACCGCGAAGGTGCCCACGCCCCCCGAGCCTGCCTGAATGAAGACCTTTCCCCCCTTCTGAAGATTCGCTCTCTCACGCAGCGCCTGCCAGGCCGTCAGACCGACCAATGGAATCGACGCCGCCTCTTCCATGCTGAGGTTCTTGGGCTTGAGTGCCAGCGAATCCTCTTTGATGGAAATGAACTGCGCGAAGGTGCCGATGCGATCGCTGTCCGGTCGCGCGAAGACCTCGTCGCCTGCCTTGAATCGTCGCACGCGCGAGCCGACACGCACCACGACGCCCGCCACGTCATTGCCCAGAACGAGCGGCAATCGGTAAGGCAGAATGAGCTTGAACTCTCCGTTTCGGATCTTGGCGTCGAGCAGGTTCACACCCGCGGCGTGGATCTCGACCAGCACGTCGTCTTCACGCACTTCGGGGTCCGCCATCTCGCCCGCCCGCAGAGTGACCTTGCTCCCATATCGATCGAGCGAGAATGCCTTCATGACGTTGGATTCCCCGGGGGCAGCAGAGTGAGGGCTACGTTCCGGCGAGGAAGTGGAGGGCGCGGGGGACGAACTCGTCGTGAACCTGGAAGATGCCGCCATGCCCAGCGTCGGGATAGATCTTGAGCTCGCTGTTAGGGAGCCGCTTGGCGAGGTCGACCGAGTTGGACGTCGGCACCATGCGGTCGTGATCGCCGTTCGCAACGAAGACCGGGTGCCGGATGTGGGACAGGTCGGACGGCGTCTTATTCCCCCAGTCGTGGATGGCCCTCAGTTGGGCGAGGAAGGCTCTGACCGATATCGGCTTGTCGCGATCTCCAGTCCGCTCGCGTAGCCGGTGGATGAACTCTCCAGCCGCTCGCTGGCCGTTGGTCGTCGTCGTGAAGAAGAGGTAGTGCTTCGGGTCCTTGAGGGTCAGAACACCTCTGAGCATGTCCAGCAGCGTGATTCGGGTGACGTTCTCGAAGCCGACACCGCCCGCGGGCCCTGTGCCGGCGAGGATCATCTTCCGTATCAACTCCGGTTCCAGCTCCGCGATGACCTGCGACACCATGCCGCCGAGCGAGAATCCGAGCAGATCGACCTGTTCGAATCCCAGCGCCCGGATGAAGGCGACGGCGTCTCGCGCCATGGCCTCGACCGTGTCTGGCGTCGAGCCCGCCGAAGCTCCAATTCCTCGGTTGTCGAAGACGATCACTCGGCGCTTCGCAGCGATACCTTCCACGACGCGTGGATCCCAATTGTCCAGCACCGCCGCCAGGTGATTCAGGAAGATCACTGGCACGCCGGAAGCGGGTCCGAGCTCGCGGTAGGCGAACGTCGTGCCGCCGACGTCGACCGTCTTGTTCGGGGCGTTCGCCCAGGTCGTCTCGGTCATTGTCCCTCTCCTCGCTGGCTCCGGCGGGCGTTGAACTCCATGGCAGTACGGTTATACTGCCATCTGTCGGCGCGCAACCATTTCTGCCGAAGGACACGAGGTGCCGTGCGTTACGCTCGCGAACACAACGAAACGACCCGTGAACGGATCTTGGACGCGGCCTCGCGTCTCTTTCGCGAGCACGGCATTGCCGGGGTTGGCCTCGCGAAGATCATGGGCGAGGTCGGCCTGACGGTCGGCACGTTCTACACACACTTCAAGTCCAAGGAGGCGCTCCTGAAGGAGGCGCTGGTTCGGACACTTCAGGCCCGGCACGGCGAGTACGAGAAGGCACTCCAGGGAGACGCTTTCGAGCTTGCCGTTCGGGCGTACTTGAGCCCCGAGCACCGCGATGCGATGGGGAGCGGGTGCCCGATCGCGGCGCTCGCGGCAGAGGTAGCGCGGCACCCGCGCGCAACACGAGCCACGTTCTCGACTCACAACGCACCGAGCCTCGATGTGATTGCGGCGGGTCTGTCCTTACGCCGGGGTGAGGCGGTGAGTCGCGCAGAGGCAGCGGCGTTTCTCGGGCTTCTGGTCGGCACGCTGCAGCTCGCTCGCGCGACCGCGGACGGGGCTGAGTCAACGGCCGTTCTGGAAGCTGGCGTACGCAGCGCGCTCCGGCTCGCCAAGCAGCGAGCGAAGTAGAGCCACCCGTGAAAGTCCCCCGCGGCGCTCGGGGCGATTGCGGCAAACTCGGCTTGATCCGCCCCATGGCCAGTTCCGAGGGGCGGTGCTACGCCCGGGCGAAATGGAGTCCGGCCATGCAACCCAGGAGGACCACGCCCGCTTCCAGCCCCGAACCATCGCCCCTCGCTCGTCAGTGACGGCCCGCGGGGACATTCGGACGAGGGACGGGCGTTTGCCGCAATCGCGCAGCGGGGCCCACGATACGGTCGTCCGATCTGACCGGTCGCTCTCCCGTCCGACGAGAGCAGAGCCGGAGCGAACGGGGGCTCGACCCCTCGTCGTCTCGCAAGTCGGAACGTTCTCGGACGCACATCACCCGTCTATCGCCGCGCGAGAATTCGTCCTGGCTGGATATCCGTTGGTTTCCGGTCGTTCGGATTGACTTCACGGCCAAGAAGAGGCCCTCATCCGCCGCAGGTCCCGCAGTCAGGGGCCGTCGCGGTCGCTGGACTCTGGTCGTCTGACACAGCCCATCGCAGTGGACGTCCCCTCGACGGCTCGACTGGCCGCTGCGGAGGCGTGTCTCGGAGGGCGTGTGAGGTCGAGGAGGCGAGCGCGGGTGGACAGGCAGCCGACCTCGGTCGGCCCGAACGTGCCCTTTCCCATCGTCGGCGTGGGCGCCTCTGCCGGGGGGCTCGAAGCGTTGACACAACTCCTCGCGGAGCTGCCGCCCGACACGGGAATGGCGTTCGTGCTCATCCAGCACCTCGCCCCGAGACATCCCAGCCTGCTTGCCGATGCCCTGGCCAGGGCGACGACGATGGTGGTGGGGCAGGCCAAGGATGGCGAGCGCGTGGTTCCCGACCGCGTCTACGTCATCCCTCCGGATGCCGACGTCGCAATCCGGGCTGGCGTCCTGACGCTCGTGACCCGGAAGACCGAAGCGCGCAAGCTGCACCTTCCCGTGGACTACTTCCTCGCCTCTCTTGCGGAGGAGTTGGGGAAGCAGGCGATCGGTGTCGTGCTCTCCGGAACGGCCTCGGACGGCACCGAAGGGTTGCGGGCCATCAAGCGGGAAGGCGGGATCACCTTCGCGCAGGATCCTAAGTCGGCGAAGTTCGACGGCATGCCGCGCAGCGCGATCGAGGCAGGGGTCGTCGATTACGTCTTGCCAGCCCCCGGGATCGCGCGTGAGCTCCATCGCCTGAGCCGCCATCCGTACGTTTCAGCGGCGTCGTCACCGCCCTCGGCCAGCGACGACCGTGTCCTCGACGAGATCTTCGCCCTGGTGCGAAACGCGCTCGGGGTCGACTTCGGCGAGTACAAGGCTCCCTCGCTCAAGCGGCGGCTCGCGCGCCGGATGGCCCTCTTGCGGATCGAGCGCCTGCGCGACTACCTCGCGCTGCTTCGCGACCAGCCCGAGGAAGCCGTTAGCCTCTACGAGGAGGTTCTGATCCATGTCACCTCGTTCTTTCGGGATCCAGACGTCTTCGAGAGCCTGAAGTCCGCGGTCTTTCCGAAGATCCTGAAGACCAAAGCGCCCGCTGAGCCCATCCGCTTCTGGGTCGCCGGGTGCTCCACCGGGGAAGAGCTCTACTCACTCGCCATTGCTCTGCTCGAGTTTCTGGACGACTCGGCCCGACGCCATCCCATCCAGATCTTCGGCTCGGACATCAGCGAGCGCGCCGTCCAGACCGCCCGCAAGGGTGCCTACTCCGATACGGTCATGCGCGAGGTCAGCGAGGAGCGGCGCCGGCGCTTCTTCACCAAGGTCGAGTCGGGCTATCGCATCAACAAGAACGTCCGAGACCTGTGCGTCTTCGTCCGGCACGATCTCGCCCGGGACCCACCGTTCTCGAAGCTCGATCTCGTGTCCTGCCGGAACGTACTCATCTACTTCGGACAAGCGCTCCAGCGTCGCGTCCTGCCGACGTTGCACTACGCCCTGCGCCAGGGCGGGTTCCTTCTCCTCGGCCGCGCGGAGAGTCTCCCCGGCTTCAGACAGCACTTCTCCCCGATCGACAAGAACAACAAGGTCTTCGTCCGGACCGCGGCGGTGAGCACGCTCCAGTTCGCACCCCGGACCGAGGTGCATCCGGTCACCTCGCGGGCGAACCCCTCTCCCGGCACAACGTCTCCCCTGCGTCCCGTCGACGTGGCCAGGCACCTCAATCGGCTGCTCTTGACGCGATACGCGCCGCCTGGGGTTCTCGTCGACGAGAGGATGCAGATCCTCCAGTTCGTCGGCGACACTGGGCGGTATCTGTGGGCCCCGCCCGGGGAACCCCAGCACAATCTCCTGAAGATGGCACGGGGGGGGTTGCTGAGCGCGCTGCGCACGACCATCGCGAAAGCGAAGCGGGAGCGGGTGCCCGTCAGGACCAAGGGAGTCGAGGTCGAAGTCGAGCGCGGCGCGGCCCCCGACACCTGTGACGTCGTCGTCTTGCCCCTCGCGGTACCGCCAGAGGCCAAGGAGCAGCTGTTTGCCGTTCTGTTCGAGCAGATCGCCGGACGGCCGAGCGTGTCGAAGCTGCAGAGGACCGCCCGCCGCTCGACCGCCGGCGCGGGGCGACGCCGGGTCCCCAGGCTCGAACGCGAGCTGGAGGCAACCCAGCAGTACCTGCACTCACTCATCGACGAGCGAGAACGCACCAACGACGACCTCAACGCGGCCAACGAGGAGCTGGTCTCGGGCAACGAAGAGCTCCAGAGCATGAACGAGGAGCTGGAGACGGCCAAGGAAGAGCTCCAGTCGACCAACGAGGAGCTGACCACCGTCAACGACGAGCTCAACACCCGGAATCAGGAGGTTCGGGAGATCAACAGCGATCTGATGAACATCCTCTCCACCGTCGACGTGCCGATTCTCATCCTCGACCGGGAACGCCGGATCCGACGCTTCACACCGAAGGCGCGGACCATTTTGAACGTCCTCCCCACGGATCTCGGGCGGCCGCTGGAGGACATCAAGTCGAATCTCCAGCTGAACAACCTGGATGAGCAGATCTCCGAGGTCATCGAGACCAACCAGATGCACGAGTCCGAGGTGCAGGACAGGAGCGGACGCTGGTACCGCATGCAGATCCGGCCCTACCAGACGGTCGAGAACAAGATCGACGGCGCCACGCTGTCGCTGATCGACATCGACGCGCTGAAGCACCACGTCAACGAGGCCGAGCGGGCACGGGGCGAGGCCGAGCGAGCAAACCTGGCGAAGGATGAGTTCCTCGCGACGCTCTCGCACGAGATCCGGACGCCGCTCTCCTCGATGTTGATGCATGCGCAGCTGCTCGGGCGGGGGACCCTTGACCCGGTGAAGATCAAGCGTGCGGCCGAGGCCATCGAGCGAGGCACGAGGATGCAGGTCAGGTTGGTCGACGACCTCCTCGACGTCTCGCGCATCGTCGCTGGCAAGCTCAAGCTCGACCCGGGGCCCGTCGACCTCTGCGCGGTCGTCCGGGGAGCGGTGGAGGGCGTCGCAGGAGCCGCCGAGGTGAAGGGGGTGACGTTCCACGTCGAGCTCGATGAGACCCTCGGACCCGTGTCGGGCGATCCGACGCGCCTCCAGCAGGTGGTGACCAATCTGCTGGCCAATGCCGTCAAGTTCAGCTTCGAGAACGGGAAGGTGACGGTTCTCCTCGACAGGCAGGACGGACACGCTCGCCTTCGGGTCGGGGATACCGGGGTCGGGATCGAGCCCGAGTTCCTCCCGCACGTCTTCCGGCGATTCGCCCAGGAAGATGGAACGACCGTCCGGAAGCACGGCGGGCTCGGTCTGGGACTGGCCATCGTCCGCGATCTCGTCGAGGCGCACGGTGGGATCGTGCGCGGTGAGAGCGAGGGTAAGGGAAAAGGTTCGACCTTCTCGGTCTTCCTTCCGATTAGGGATGCCCCTTCCGATGCGCCCGAGGATACATCGACCTCCTCTGGAAACCCGTCGAAGCCCAGGCCCAGGAGGACCAGTTCGCGAGACGCATTGCGCGGCGTGCGAGTCCTGGTGGTCGAGGACGATCCGGGAAGCCGTGAGGCGGTGGTCGAAATGCTGAGCGTGATGGGAGCGGAGGTTCGCGCGTCCGGCTCCGCCAGCGAGGCCATGCGGGCCCTCGAGGGTTTCCGTCCGGCAGTCCTCGTGTGCGACATCGCAATGCCCGGAGAGGACGGGTACTCGCTGATTCGCCGGGTGAGAGCGCTGGGCGAGGCGCGAGGAGGCGATGTTCCTGCCATCGCCGTGACTGCGCTGGCCCAGGTGGGAGACCGGCGACGGGCACTCGCTGCCGGATTTCAGAACTACCTAACCAAGCCCGTGGACATCGATGACCTCGCCCAGGCCGTGGCGGAGTTCTCGTCCCGGGTGCCCGCCGCGCCTGCCGCTTCCTCGGACTGAAGCCGCCGAGAAGCAGGATTCGCCGGTACCGGCCGACGGCTGCCGACCGCGCCCAGGAACAGCTGACCCACGAACTCGATGGTGACGCTACACCGAGCGGGGTGCGAGCGAACGACTCGTAGAGCGCCCCGTTCATCGTGCCGAGCGCGAACCCGGCGCCAGCACCGGCCACCAGTCGGTGACCGGCCGGCCGCGCAGCCGCGGCCGGACAGGGGCGAGCAGGATCAGGGAACTGGTGATCAGCCGGAGGAACACCATCCCCACCGGGGAAATCTCGCCGAACAGGCTTTTGGAGACCACCGCCCAAGCTGCACCAAAAGAGGCCCGCCCTAACTATCCGGCGGCGTAGCCCCAACTCGCGCGTCGCTCCAGACGCCTCGAGTTTTCGCGCTACGCGATGGATACGCCGGGACGTGACTTCAGGAACTCTTCCACAGCGTCCGCTCGAATCCGGACCGCGTTACTTACACGAACATGGGCGAGTTCACCTCGGCTGCAGAGGCTGTACAGCGGAGGCGCTTGCCGCCCTGCGGCCCTTTCAAGGCCGCGGATATCGGGCCGATTGCCGCCATCCGAATCCGGGCGATCGACCGCTCGGTTCGAAAGACGGCGAGCATTCGACTGCCGGATGGTTACAGTAACAAGGAACGTACCTCATCCGTCCATAGCCAGACCTTCATTGGCGCGAACAAGGTTGGTTTCGCGCTGACTCCCCTTTGGCGCTGCAGGACGCGGGCGTCAAGGACGGGAAGATGAAAACCACACGGGTTGCGTTCTCACCTCCAGCGCTTGCAATTTCGCTTGCACTGTCGATGGGAATCGTCGGGACGGGCTGCGCGACCACGTCGGCCGCGGAGGAGCAGCGCCAGGCGCAGAGTTACCAGCGCAACTCCGATGCTGCCGCGAAGAATGGCCAGTACGAAGTCGCCGGGCAGCAACAGCGCAAGGCACAGGAATCTCAGAATAAGGCCGTCATGAAGTCGATGGATGAGGGCAACTCCGTCCCTCGCGTTTCAGATTCGGCGGATCCGGGACATCAGCCCCAGTAGGATGGCCATGGGTCGACAACCGGTTTTGAAGTTCGGCGCGGACGGGTCAGTGACCCAGTCCGAGCCCTTGGTGGCAGGCGGCCAAGTATTGGTTCACTACGAGCGCGCCCGCCTCGCCGGGCAGGAGCAACTTGAGCAAGGCGGAGAGCACAGCTGGGTGCTCTCGGGTTTCTGTTCCTTGAATGGCGGCACTCCCCAAGTATTTCACCTCGGTGGTCGTTCCTCCGATGCTGTTGCTGAGCAGGCGCTGGTGCTCTCTCAGGCCGGAACCATCGAGCTCTGGTTCGACCGCAGCGACCTTTATGGTGTGCACCGGTACGATTCAAACGACGGCCACAACTTCCGCTTCCTAGTGCTACGTGAGGAGCGCGCGGAGGTGCGCGGCAACGTCCCGGTCCAGGTGTCCGGCCCCGCTTCGGAAGACGCCGGTCACCGGCATTAGACACGGCGCAAGCCTCGGAGAGAGCAAACAATGCACTCGGATGGGTGCTACGCTACGCGGCTGCCGTTCCGCGCTTCAGAAGCTCGGAGAATCGCCGGGAAGCTCCCCTTCAGAACTTGTAGCCGATGGCAAAGCTCAGGTTGAAGGTGGTGAACGAGATCTGCACTGGTAGCGGTGTCTCCGTCAGCCCTCCCACGGCGAGGGCGGTATCGGCCGTCCCCCGCTCGTAGCCCAAGCTGATCGACCCCGAGAGCCCTTGCGAAGCGGTGAAGGAGACTCCGCCCCGAAACCCCACGAAATCGGCGTCCTGGAAGACACCGTTGACTGCGCCGCTCACCGGAGACGGGTCGACGTAGAACCCCCCGTGGAACGTGAACAGCTCGCTGAGCCGGAGCCGGAGCCCGACGCTGCCGCTCCACACCCGGCGGGTGGCAAAGGAAATCGAGGCGAACTGCTCCTCGGTCACCACCGGCGCTTGCCCGGGCAGCTGGGTGGTGATCTGGATCGGCACCGAGGTGGCGAGCAGGGTGTACGTCGCGCTGGCCGGGTACCAGCGGATGTCTCCCTCCAGCTCGATCTTCCAGAACCGCACCCCGATGCCCAGGGTGGTCTTGAAGGTCTTGCGGAGGTCGAACTCGGCATTGCTGTCGTCGATCAGAGCCAGCTGGTGGGTCTGGAGCGTGGACGTCTGGGCCTCGTAGCGAACCGAGCCCCCGCGGGCGAGCGCGATTCCCGGGGTTTGCACCACCAGCCCCAGCGACAGCCACGGCAGAGGCTCGGCCTGGGCGCCGAGCGTGGCCGTGAGGTGGAGCGTGTTCCCGCTGAAGTCCAGCGACTGGATCACCGTCTGCAGCGCGGTTCTGTCATGGACGTCCCCCGAGGTCTGCCCGATGTCACCGGTCTCGGTGTAGTCGAAGAGCAGCGCGGCGCCGAAGCGGTAGCGGGGATCGAGCGCCCACCCGCCTCCGGCCGTGAAGACGGTCGAGCGAAACAAGGACTTCATCACGTAGCTCACCCGGGTGTCCGGGCTGGGGTTGCTCTCGAGGCGCACCGAGGAGTCCCAGTTGGCCTGGTTGTAGATCCCCAGTCCCAGGCGCATCCCGTGCCACTCGAGGACCTCCTTCCCGAAGGCGACGCCCAGAGCGCTGGGGATGGGCTGAAAGCTGGCCGTCCGCGAAAACACGGCGGGCGCGTTGTCGCTCCCCAGCTTGGTGAGCTGGTATGCGGCAGAGCTGACGTTGAAGGTGGTCCGGTCGGACAGCGCGAGGCCGGCAGGGTTGTACCAGGTGGCGGCAGCATCCCGGACCCGGGCCACCACCGCGCCCGCTTCGCTGAACTCGTAGAGACCGGGGAAGATCCGGTCGCGGTTGCTCACAGCCAGGGTCTGCGGAAGCACGAACTGCTGCGCCCGCACGGACTGGAGTCCGGCCATGCAGCCCAGGAGGACCACGCCCCGCCGCCAGATCCGAACCATCACCCCTCACTGTCAGTGACGGCCCGGGGGACATTCACACCCAGGACGGGCCCTCGCGGCGATGAAACTACCCCGGGCAGCGTCGTCCAGTTTTCGGGAGGTCAGGAGACAGAACCCTGGTGAGGCCGGCTGAATCCCTCTAGCCCGTCGGGCATACCTGGCAGCGTGGGTGGCCAGAAGTTCATAGTTCTGACTCTCCCCCCGCCAAGCGAGTAGGGTTTTGCAGTCATGCACACGGCATTGGCCATCGCCGCTGTGGTGTTTGCGGCCGAGAGCAGGCCGACGGGCTACTTCCAAAGCGCGCGTTGGGGGATGAGCAAGGACCAGGTGCAAAAGCTCTTTCCCGACGCGCACCGGACCAAAGTGGAAGCAGTCCTTCGCAACGAGCGCAAGACCTCGATCGGATCGGTCGTGATCGAGTTTCGGTACTTCTTCTTCGGACCAAAGGGATTGATCGGGGTTTCGCTGTACGGCCCGCGGGAGAAGATCTCCGATGAGTCTCTCCTGGCCACCTTCCGCAACCGGTACGGCCGGGAGGACACGAGCGTGGACCTGCCGGACCCGGCGCGGGGCAGGAAGTACAGCTGGCAGCTCTCCGAGGCTGATCTGGACCTTTTGCTCTACGTGAGCAGCGACGGAAAGAATGGCTGGAGAGCGGACTACGCTCAGCACGGTCAGCACAACGCCATGTTGCGTCTCACCAAGGAGGTCATCGACTCGGATCTCTTCTAGGGAGGCCACAACTGCAGATCCAAGCCGACGGTCTGGGTGTCCGCGGTCACGACGGGATAGCAGCAGCCACGGGAGGTTGGGGGTGCGGTTGTTCGCTTGCGCTCCACGCCACGGCGCCTCGCCGGTCGGCTCGTTTCATGTTGCGCCAGTGTTGCGCTCCGGCGTGCAACGGCGCGCAACTCAGCTCGAAGCGCGCAACGACGACCAAGTCGACCCCAAGTTTTTCGCTGGGTTGTCCCAGAACCCATTGAAGTCACTTGCGCTTCTCGGGCCGCCATCCAGCCCCCGGGTTGCTCCGGCGCAGCACCGAGGCGAGCTTCAGGACTGGAATGCTGAGCCTTGCCGTCCAGCACGCGATCACCATCGCCCTTCTTGGCGCTGGCCCCCTCCCGAGCACGTCCGGGCCGGAGGGCATCCCTGGAACGTATGAACTGGCTGGGACGGCGCATGTGTCGGTGTCGCCGGTCGCCGCGCACGACTACCCCGGCGAGATGACCGTGACACTCTCCCGGTCGTCTGCTCCGGGGTCGCTCTCGCTTCGCCTGGTGGCGCGCGGGTACGGGTGCACGCTGCAAGTCCGCGCCGACCAGGACGGCGCGCTGGAGTTTCCCGACGGAGCCACCTGTCCGCTCGACATCACCGAGCCGGACGCGCGTGGACATGTGGACGCCCAGCTCCGGATGGGACGGGGGCGTGCGGTCCACGACAGGCTCGAGCTCGTCCTTCAGTTCGACGTGAAGGGAAGCGTCCAGATGAGGATTCCGTCGAAGACGATTCGAATCTTTGGGAAAGAGATTCAGAGCCCGGCGACGTGGGCTCCCAGCGCGCCCGTGCAGGGAACGGTCGCGGCAAGCGGACAGGGACAGCGGAGTCCCGAGCCGGTTGCACGCTGAAGCAGGGATTGCTCTGGACCTCCGGGTGCCAATCCGGGCGCCACAGGCAACGCTAGCGGCCTGAGCCGGTCGACTCGGTTGAGTTGGAGCGGCTGGTGCCGGGAGTTCCAGATCCGCTCCCGTCAGCCGACGGAGCGGCCTTGTGGTGCTTCTTCTTCGGCTTGGTCCCGGAAACGCCGCTGGTGGCGCCATCGCCCTGATGAGCCGAACCGACGGCGTCCTTCTCGCTCGAGACAACCCCCGCCGCCCCAGAGCTCCCTGTCGTCAAAGGGGCACCAGGGCTGGATGCGTCGCCTCCCCTTGCTTCCCCGCCGCTCGTTTCCTTGCCCGTCGCGGGGCTCGTCTTGCCGCCAGCGGTCCCGCCCGTTTGGGCGAATGAAACCCCAACCGCGAGCACGGACACGACGGCCGCGCGCTTCCACCAAGTCTGCATTGGGACACTCCGTTGAGAGGCGCTCGTGCCCCTTCGAACCAAGCTGGCCATTGCAACGCGAACGCGAAACCGGCCTCTGAAGTGCTTGGCCGCCGCGGGGACGGCCCCGCGAGCGTCTGCGCCTCGCCCGCCGGACGTCGCCTACGGCTGAAGCTTGGCCACGCTACTCGCTGCCGGCTCTCGGATGTCCTGGGGTCACTGGACGCGTGCGACTCCAGTGGCCGGGATCTCGAGCACGAAGCTGCAACCCGTGCCCGGCACATTGTGGACTCGGAGCGCGCCGCCGTGCGCGTCCGACACCTGGCGGGCCAGCGCCAGACCGAGGCCGAAGCCAGACCGGTCCTTCCCAAGCTGGACGAAGGGGCTGAACATCTTCTCCACCGCGCCCTCGGGTAGTCCTCCACAGGAGTCCTGGACCTCGAAGACGACCTTGCCGGTCTCCGGTGCGCTGGCCTTGAGCCGAACGCTCGAGCCATCAGGCGAGAACTTCACCGCGTTGTATGCCAGGTTCGACAGGGCAGACCGAAGGAGGCGCCGATCCGCCTCGAGGGCGATCGGTCCCTCGGTGCTCTCGAGGTGAACGTCAATACCTTTGGCCTCCGCCACGTACCGGACGTCCTCCGATACGTCGCGGACGAGCATCGCGACGTCCACCTCCTCCAGCTGTAGTTCCTGCAGGCCCTTGAAGCGACTCTCGAAGAGTGCGTCCTCGATCGTCTCGCTCAGCGCTTGGACCGACCGGTGGATGGCGACCACGTCCTCCGGGGACGCGGTCCGGCCTGGCCGGGCAAGGATGTCGAGGCGCAACCGCAGCGTCTGCAGCGGCTGCCTGAGCTCGTGAACCAGAAAGCCGACATGCTTCGCGGCCGCGGCGCGCACCTTTGCGTCTCGCTCGAGCGTGTAGGCGTGCACAGCCGTCGCCACGCCATCCATGAGGACCGCGGCGAGCACCGACTGCTCCTTGGCGGTCGGCTCGAAGTCCACGGCAGCCAGGCTCTCATCCAGCGCCTCGCGGAGGAACGCGTAATCGCGAACCAGGGCCGCGATGTCGTAGCCGAGCTCGAGACGCTGCCCACCATGCTCCGCCGCGATGCTCCGGACAGGGGCGAGAAGCCCCTCCTTGCCCGTCTCACCGCGTTCAGCCGCTTTCAGGGCCTCGACCAGCTTCTGAAGATACGAGCGGAACCGATCCTCAAGATCCTCTCGAGGAAGCTTTTCCCCCGTGGCGCTCTGTCGAAGCTTGGCGATCCAGCGCTCGAGGAGTTCCGGTCTCTGACCGTCGATGAAGGCGCTGAGACGCTCGGTCGTCACTCGCCCTCTGGGGCAGACTCACTCGCCATTGCAGGGGTCGCCAGTAGCTTGCCTCGTGCCCGCTCGAGTGCAGGAAGAAGTTTCTCGATCCCAAAAGGCTTCGTGAGCACAGCGGAGACTCCGTCCAGGCTCAAGAATCGAGGCGACTCTGGTCGCGCAGACATCACCACAACCGCGACCAGGTGACGCGAAGGGCTCCGTGCGAGCTCACGCAGGAAGGTGATTCCGTCCATCCGTGGCATCTCGATGTCCAACAAGACAATACACGGACCCGCTTCACGTGCCACCCCAGCGAGCGCTTCTTCTCCGTCGCACGCCTCGTGCGTCGTGTAACCCTCGAACTCCAGGACCTCGCGGAGCGTGCGCCGAATGTCGGGATGATCGTCCACGACCAGAACTGGAACACGCGCATCCTTCATCTGCGAAGGATGTCAGGCGCCCACGACCGCCGATAGGGCGAGAGGGTCCAGAGGTCGCTTCTGGTCCGATGGCGAACTTTCGTCTCTTCGGTGGCCGTGTTCGAGCCGCGGACACGCCGAGCAGACCGCGTCCGATGCAGATTGATCCGAATGACCGTGTCAACTCTCAGGCCCCCATCCCACGACCGGGCGAGATGTGACCGCTCAACCGGGCTTCGACGCATCCTCGACGCTCCTCGGTGCGCCCGCGACCGGGAGCTCGTCTGCAGTTCCGGGCCCGACGAACACGCATCAGGCTGCCGTATTCGTGCGCTTCCGACTGGCAGTGGAGGCCTCTCCGCCACAGGTTGGCGGTAGGAGACCCATGCCCCTCGCGCCAGGACGGAGGACCCTGATCACCGGAGCGACGGGTTTCATCGGCCGCGCCCTCATGCTGGCCCTCTCCGGCCGCGGCCAGCAGGTCATCGCCGCGAGCCGAGGGACCGGGCAAGCACGCGCCGGGGTCGAATGGCGTTCCTTCGATCTCCTCCGTCCGGACACTCATCCGGCCGCACTCGCGGGCGCGGGCGTCGCCTACTACCTCGCGCACAGCATGGGCGGGGGGCACGCGGATTTCCGCGCTCTCGAGCGCCGCGCCGCGGAGGCCTTCGTCAGCAGCGCCGCCGCGGCCGGGGTCGAGCGCATCGTCTACCTCGGCGGGCCTCAGCCTCTGGGACCTCCCTCGGAACACCTCCGGAGCCGTCTCGAGGTCGGGGAGATCCTGCGCGCCGGCCCGATCCCTACCGTGGAGCTTCGCGCCTCGATGGTGATCGGCAACGGGAGTGCCTCGTGGCAGATCGTGCGCGACCTCGCGATGCGGCTACCGGTCATGGTCCTCCCGAGGTGGCTCCGGTCGCGCACACGCCCGGTGGCTCTGCCCGACGTGATCGTCGCCCTGACCGCCGCGGCCGAGCTTCCGCTCGAGCGCAGTGCCTGGTTCGACCTCCCCGGGCCCGAGATCTTGAGCGGTCGGCAGATCCTCGAGCGCATCGGCGCGCTGCGTGGGCGGCGCATCTTGGCCCTCGACGTCCCCCTGCTCACTCCGCGCTTGTCGGCGCTCTGGCTGAAGCTGGTCACCCGGACCGACTACACGCTGGCGCGGGAGCTGGTGGCGGGCCTGGGCGAGGACCTTCTTCCGAAGGACGAGCGCTTCTGGCAGCTCATCGGTCACACGCGGCTCGTGTCGTTCGACGAGGCTGCCCGCCGCGCGATGGCCGACGAGCGGCCCCGACCCGGGATCTCGGAACACCTCGCCCGCGTCGAGGAAAAGCTCGTGGACCTCACGGGAGTGCGGAGGCCTCGTGGATGAGGTCGCCGGTGTCGGCGCCTCCTTGCGGAGCATGACCTGGCGCCTGGCGATGCTCGCGCTGGCTGCGGCAGCGTGGCTCGCCGGCTTTGCCGTCCTTCCTCCTCTCGCCTCCTGGACCTCCTTCGCCATCGCCGGCTCCGCGCTCACGGCGCTGGCGCTCGTCTTCGACGCCGACACGCGGGCGCTGTTGCGCCCGTCGCTCCCGCTGGCGTCGCTCGGCCTCGGCGTGGGTCTGCTGATGGCTGCGCTCACGCATGTCGCGTTCTCCGCCGTGGCGCCCCTCCTGCCGCAGGCCCGGACCGCCACCGAGCGGCTTTTCGACCTCCTCCACGTCGGCAACTTCACACCGGCGACACGCGCCGGTCTGATCGTCATCGTCGCCACCTGCGAGGAGGTGCTCTTTCGCGGCGCTCTCGCGGGCCACCCGGGCGGGGGTGACGACCCTCCGCTCCACCGGCCCGGTCGAGACGAGCTCCTGCGAGTCGTCGCCCTGGCGGCCGTCTACGCCCTGGCCACGGCGACGCTGGGGAGCGGTCTCCTGGTGGTGTCCGCGTTCGGCTGCGCGGTCGTCTGGGGCCTGCTGCGAGTGGGGACGCGATCCCTCGTCGCGCCGATCGTGGCGCACGTCGTCTGGGACCTGTTCGTGCTCGTCGTCTGGCCGCTCGTCGCTCCCGGCGCGCCGCGGGTGCCGGCGTAGGAGACGCCGAGGTCTGGGTCGGCCTGACCGTCCAGCTTCCGACCCACCGCCCGGAGCAGGACTTGGACGGGGCGCGCTCCAGCCAGAACTTCGCCGCATGCGGCGAGCCGCCCAGCCGACGAGCGAGGAGCAGCACTCGATCCCGGGAGACGATGCAGCGCTGCTCGCGGCGGGGCGCATTCTTCAGGCACACGGGTACGCGTTCACGACCATCACCCCCGCGTCGCACGCTCGGGTACTCGCACGTCACGGGCGAGCCGAGGCTCGCAGCCTGCGCGACGTCTTTGGATGGACCCTGCCCTTCCGTCGTGAGCTGATCGGGAACGACCTGTTCGAGCTTCTCCGAGCATCCGGGTGGCTGCAGCAGGACGACGCTTTCTGGCGAAGCACGGTCCGATTCTCCAGCATCGGGAAGCTCCTCGTCGTCCATTCCGCGTACCCGACAACGGGCGAACACGCCGTCTTCTTCGGTCCTGATACCTATCGCTTCTGCGCGCTGCTCGAGGAGACGGTTCGGTCTGCGGAGACCGTGGTGGACGTGGGGTGTGGCTCCGGGGCGGGGGGCCTCGTCCTGGCCGGACGGGCGCAGCGGGTGATCCTCTCCGACCCGAATCCCCTGGCAGTGCGATTTTCCCGGGTCAATGCGGCACTCGCGGGCATCGAGAACACGGAGGTGAGCACGGGGTCGTTCCTCGAGGCGCTCACCGGCCCCGCGGACGTCATCATCGCCAACCCTCCCTATCTCCTCGACCCGGCCGGAAGACAGTACCGGCATGGAGGGCACCCGCTGGGGACGGGCATCGCCGAGCGGATCGCGAGGGATGCGCTCGACGTGCTC
>Ga0207681_10000407_pt1 | contig 29960 bp, 24 predicted proteins | sample KBSS53metaG_FD_184324 | JGI IMG/M metagenome (GOLD analysis project Ga0207681, IMG submission 184324) | Switchgrass rhizosphere microbial communities from Kellogg Biological Station, Michigan, USA - KBS S5-3 metaG (SPAdes) (version 2) | ecosystem: Host-associated > Plants > Roots > Rhizosphere... | reverse complement strand
TTCCCAAATCCTGCGCGATAGGTTAACGCCAGCACCGCAGCGATGTCAGCGCCGTTGTAGGCCAGGTAAAACAAGGTGCCGACGCCGAAGAGCGCGCCGAATGCAAAGGTGTAGATCGTCACCTGAATGTTGTGCGTAAAAATCGCGCTGGCGCCCACCTGGTTCGCTGCGTTTAGATCTTCCCACCAATGTGTTTTCGTCTCAATGTAAGCTTCGCGAAACGAGGGCGGGACGCCGACGAGCTCGGAGAATTCCGGATCGTATTTAGTTCCCATGAATCCAATCACCGAGAACAACGCAAACACGCTGAAGGCGAGGGCGGTGTAGCGCCAGGTGCGGCGAAACGTTTGCGGCAGCTCGCGCGCAAAAAACGAGCTGATGCGCGAACCGCCGTGGGCGTCGGCCTGGTAAATGCGGCCGTGCGCGCGAATCACCAGGCTGTTGAGATAGTTTATGAGCCGCGGATCGCGCGACTCGGCGCGAGCGATTGCCAGATCGGAAGACGTGCGACGATAGATGCGGCCCAGCTCGCGCACTTCTTCGCGATGCAAACGGCGCAGCGAACTGTGGTCGAGCAGCTTGAGCAGATCCTCAAGGCGCTCCCAGGCTGTTTTGTGTTGTTCGATGAAGTGGTCCTTCATTGGGAATCTGTACTTGGTGCTTTGTACTTGGTACTTTGTGCTTCGAACTTCGGCTGGACTTTATCATCGCCGAGTACTGAACAAGAAGATCGAAGATCGAAGTACCAAGTACAAAGGTCAAAGCCCAAAGGAATGGCAATCAGCAATCGGCAATCCGAAATCGGCAATGCTCTGGTGGAGTGTGTACCAAACTTCAGCGAGGGCCGCAATACGGAAACGGTTGAGCGGCTGGCGCGGGCGATCGAGTCTGTCGAAACCGCTTGTGTGCTCGACACGCACCTCGATCCGGATCACAACCGGTCGGTGATTACTTTTGTGGCCGCCCCGGAGAAGATCGTCGATGCTGCGGTTACGGTAGTGGGCCTGGCAACTCAACTGATCGACATGCGACTGCATCGCGGTGTGCATCCTCGGCTCGGCGCCACCGACGTGTTGCCTTTCGTTCCAATACGCGGCGTGACGATGGATGATTGTGTTGAGTTTGCTCATCAAGCCGGCAGACGCATCGCCGGCGAGCTTGGTATCCCGGTCTTCTTTTATGAACGGGCGGCGCTAAAAACCGATCGTGTGAATCTTGAAGACGTGCGACGCGGCGCGCTCGAGTTGTTGCGTGAACAAATCGCAGTTGAGCCGGCGCGCGCACCGGACGTTGGCCCGTTAACGGTCCATGAAAGCGCTGGCGCGATCGCGGTAGGCGCGCGGCCGTTTCTGATTGCGTTTAATGTGAACCTCAACACGCGCGATGTCCTTGTGGCGCGAGCGATTGCGCGGGTGGTGCGAGCGCGGCACGGTGGTTTGCCCTTCGTGAAGGCGCTCGGGTTTGAGTTGTCCAGTCGGGGGCTGGTCCAGGTGTCGATGAATTTGGTGAACTACGAAGCGACCGGAATGACGCAAGCTTACGAAGCGGTGCGTGACGAAGCGGCGCGGCTGGGTGTGGAGATCTTTAGCACCGAGATCGTGGGGCTGGTGCCGGAAAACGCGTTGGATCGAGAGGCTGAATACTTTAAGAAGTTGGAAAACCTGACCGCCGACAAGATTCTGGAGAATCGGCTACGGAACTGTGATCAAGTAGGCGATGGATGAAGTCTGGCCGGTTGCGGCTTCGCCGCCGCACAGTGCGGTAAGGCTCTGCCTTACCGTCGACGCTAAAAATATACGAGGAGGCTACGCCTCCAATGTTTGAGGCGCAGCCTCAAGATCAAAAAGCAAAGGAACGGAAAGGCATAGCCTTTCCGCACTGTGCGGCGGCAAAGCCGCATTGGTGAATGAATCTTTCAATGTGATCCTAGTTCGAGTAATCCGCGTCGCAAGCGACTGTGCTTCTGCATCTGTTTCAAGTAACCCGCCTCATCCATGCCGGCCTTCGCGCGAATTATTTTCACCAGCGCCTGCTTTTCAACATCACTCCACCGATCGACGTCTTCAACTAACGACAACGCGGCGGCGTAATCGCGCAAAGCCGTCTGCGCGGCTTCAGGCCAAGCAGCGACGCGAATGCCGAGGGCGCGCTCTAACTCCTTCACCGTGCCGGCGCGAAACCTTTCCGCGTCGCCACCATATTTCGCGGCCATTCGTCTCTGAACGGAGAGTCCGAGGTTGCGCAGTTGAAACTTGTCCCAGTCGCCGGCGTTGCTCTGTTCGAGTTCAAAGATCATCGGGCTCTCCGCCAGCTGGCGCAGAGTTTTCAGTGAAGTGCGATAGCCGGGGCGAGCGGTGATTTTCTTTTCCTCGTTCAAGACAAGTTTCATAAGTTCCGGATCGGTAGGGCGAAACCCGAGCTTGCGATAGAACCAGAACGCGCCCGACTCGATGCCCTCCTCATTCTCGTAACCAATCTGATAAGGGTCGAGCGTGAAGACACTCACGCCGCACAGGTGATGAAAAATGTGCAGCGTGCGCGCATAGAGCCACGCCGTTTCGCCTTCACGAAAGGTGTAGTAAAGATTGAAGCCGCCCTCCATGCGCTCGAATAACGACAGGCCTTCGAAGTAAGCGACCGGAACGCCGTTCTTAAAAATCATGGCCGCATGATAGGCGCGCAACGGCAAACGCTTTTCCGGCGGCACGCCGAGGACAAAGATGTCGACGCCGCGGCCGATGTTTGCGTGCAAGACCCGGCGCGGATCGCCGTGCGTGAATCCGTACAACTCACGATAGCGAAGCGTTGAAGCTTCGCGCGCCAGGTTGAGTATCTTTTCGCCGCGCCTCGTGGAAAGATGTTTTAGCACGGGTGGAGTGGCGGGTTTTTCCAGTTCGTCTCGCAGCGAGATGTCACGTCTCTGAATGAGTGGGCGACGATGATAAAAAATCTGCTTCGGGTTAACGGGCAATCGCATGCCGGTGCGAGTGAAGCGATAACTCGGCGTCCAACTCACGAACAGATTCTGCGAGTCGTAAAGTTCCGCAGTCTCGCGTTCAGACTTGTTGAGCGACGCAAAGCGCTGCATCAGCCAGGTCAACTCTTTAGCGCGACCTTTAGCGGCCCGCAGCCATTCGCGGTAAGGGACGTTCGCCTCGACGAACGCATCTTCATCGAGGAGCGGCATGAATCGAGGCCAGCTTTCGGAAAGCCGGTTGCTATCGTCAAACCAATCCCAATCGAATGCGACCTGCGCCGCATGGGAGCGCAGTAGCCAGCGAACAATGTAGTAAGTGAGGGTGTCGCTAATCGCGGCGCCGGCGATGCCAGAAACTTCCGGATTATCCAATGCAGACAGGTCAAGTTCTGCATCGCGCAAGGCTTCAACTCGATCTGCAAAACTGCGCAGCTGCGACTCGGCCAGTTGCCTGATGCGCGCGCTTTGCGGGTAAGCGATGAGAAACAGCAGAATCTCGTGAAAGTGAATTAGCGTTTCGACGTCGGCGATCTTTCTTCGCGAGAGAAGCGTGAGCAGGCGTTCGATGAGGCGATGTTCGCGCGCGCCGAAGCGGCTTTTCACTTGGTCGAGTTGATCGAGAAGATTGTTGAGAGAGTTGGGGGACATGTAAGACAAATTTGCCGCGGATTTACGCGGATGAACGCGGATCCAGATAAAGAAGAAGATTGAGGATTAACCAGTCCGGTTGATCGGTCTTTTTCATATCCGTGTTTATCCGCGCAAATCCGCGGCTAATTAAACGCAGGCTCAGCGCAAGTGTTTCCGCATGAACGTCGCGATCTTCCAGGCGTCGATCGCTTTCCAGGGCATGGACGCCATCGTGTAATGTCCGCACGGCAGCCAGACGACATCAAGCGGCAAATCGTGGCGACGGGCTTCAGCGATCGTTTCCCTCGTCAGGTCAAGCGGAAAGGTGAGATCGTAACGCGCCGCGATGAAGCGGAGCGGACGCGCGCCCAGTTGCGGGAGACGATTGATGAAGGGCACGGGACTAATCGGTGACCAAAACTCGCGCAGCTCATCCAACGTCAAGCCATTGCCAAAGCCCTCACGCAGGTGACGCGTCGAAAGTCCACGCCAGGCGACGTCAGCGACGTAACCGGAAACGTGATTGAACGTTCCGGCATCAATGTTTGGCTCGTGCGCGAAAGCCAGAAACGCGATGCACGAGCCGACACTGGTTCCGAGAATTCCAATCCGTTCGTATCCCTGCTCTTTCAGCCAACGAACCGCCGCGCGCGTGTCGAGCACCGCCTGGCGCATCGATTGGATGGTGCGACCGATGTTGGTGCTGACCAAGTGGTCGGCGCGCTCGAGCTCTGGCGGCCGCCGCTGCTCGTGATAAGGCAGGGTCAAACGCAGCGCGGACATGCCGATGAAGTTGAAGATGCGGCAAGCTTCGACGTGGCTGTCAGGCTGCGCATTCCATTGCGGCAACACCACGACGGCCGCGCGTGGCTGCCGCGCTTTCTTTTTGTCAACCGGGAAAAAACGCGCGCGCGCCAGATTGTTTTCCGGCGACGGCGTTTCGATGGCGCTGGTCCAGGTGAGCTGATCGCCCCGCAACTGGAAATCGTGGATTGGCGGCAGCGCGTAGAAATCGTCGCTGCGCGCCATTGCTGCCTGACTGTATTTGCGCAGCACATGGCGCGGGTCGTCGCCGTTCACATGATCACTGACGTAGGACAGGCCCCAATCGAGCGACCGCACCAGGCGGTTGTTGTCCCGCTCGTGATGCGCGCGCTCGCGGCCGTGCATGAATCGTTTCCACAAAACTTGAATAACCTCGCAATCGTCTTGGGTCGACAAATTCAGAACCGGGAGCCGTAGCGACCGGGCCGATCTTTATCGACTACCGCAGTTCCTCGCCTCGTAGAGGCGAAATGGCACCGTGCTCTCATACCACTGCTCTGGACGTGTGGAATATTGTCGCGCTCCTACGGAGCGCAAGAAGACAATGGGGTCGCTGGGCTATAAACATTTGGCTCCTACGGAGCCTTGGATAACACCAACTCGCGCGGTACCGCGTGCAAAGCTTCCACATTATCCGTAGGTCTTAATCCTAAAGGCGCATGCCAGCGAGATCAAGCGGCTGCCGCTCCTCAGAACGCAAATAGGAGCGCAAAAGAACAAGGCCGCTCGATGCGGGATCGAGCGGCCTGGGTGATTCTCAGCACGGCATCACGTCTTCAGCGCGAGCCGCACCGGTTTGGTTTAGCCGTTACTGCACGTTCAGCGCCGTGTCGTCTATCAAGAACGACGTCTGCAGCGAACTGTCTTCGACGCCGAGGAAATAGACTCGAATCGTCTGCCCCTTGTAGGCAGTAACGTCAAACGACTTCAGCAAATACACGGTGCCTTTGTTGAGATTCGAGTAGGTTGCGAGCGTCGCCAGGACGGTGTTGCTCGAATTGCGAATCTGCACCTTCAAGGTGTCGTAGGCGATCGTGGTGGTCGTCTCCGCCGTGTCAATCTTCAGATAGAAGTTGAGTGTCGCCGAAGTAGCACTCGCCGGAATCGTGACCTGCTGATAGAGCGTATCGGTATGCGTGGTGCCGTAACCGTCAAGCCATGCATACCACGAACCCGTGCGGGGCGTGCGTCCGGTTGAATTGGTAATAACGCCGGCGGTTGCTACCCAGTTGACGTTGCCGGATTCGAAACCCGGATTCAACAACAACTGCGAAGGCGGCGGCGGTGTTGGAGTGGGCGTTGGCGTTGGCGTCACCGTCGGCGTTGGGGTTGGTGTTGGTGACCCACCGCAGCCCGGGAACTTGAAAGCGCCAATGCGCGTGCGCCAATTGTTGCTGCCGTTCGAAGGGATGTACTCCTGCGTGTACCAGAAAGTACAGTCATCGACCGGGTCAATAGTTAGATCGCTGTAATCTCCCCAACGATTAAGTGTACCGGTCTGGCTGCCCGCGCCGGCGAAAAGTGTTGTTTCACCCTGCGTCAGCAAGTTAAGCGGATCGGTAAAAAGCCGTCCGGCGTAGCGAATTTGCGGGTTGATCGATCCGCTCGATGCGCTAAAGCCGACGGCGAGATTTCCCTGTTGGTCCATTGCTGCGCTGCCCATCCAGCGCCAGGTCGAATCCGGTTGGTAAGTGCTTTCCTGGAACTTCGTCACTGGTCCATTGGTGACATTGCGCAATTCGAACCAGCGGATTCCGGCCACGCTGCCAGAACTAACGCTATAGTTTCCAACCACCGCTTCATGGTCGCCGAAGTTGCGATAGGCCAGACGGAACATCAAACGGTCGCCGATGCCGTCGAGCCGGTTGGTCGTGCCGAGCTGGGGCACGCAGCTGCGCGTGGTGGCGCACAGCGACGAAAAGCCGGCGGCTGCGGGACTGGAGAAAAGAGCAAAGCTCGAATTCGCCGGCGTGGTGAAGTCGACATGGAAGTGAAACAGGCGATACGCGCCAGTGCCGGGAAACCCGACGAAAGTTGCGGGCGCGCCGGCCGGCGGTAAAACGGAGCCGTCGAGATCAGCGGGCAGGTAACTGTCTTCGCTGGCGCCGCTCGTTCCGGTGGTGACGAAGGTTGCCGGGAGTCCGGCCAGCATCTTCGCGCGATCGAAGGCAAACGGTTGCGGACCAAGAAACAAAGTGCCGGCGGAGTTAAAGACGTTCATGCTCATGTAGTAAGCATCGGGCCAAACACTCAGGTGCGGATAATCGAAGAAGTTAGAACCGAGATGAAAGGCGTAGCGGTTATAACTGCCGGTGGCGTCGCTGCTCGTCGAAACTGCAATGCACTCGTCTGTGGGAACACTGACGCCGGCAAACTGAGTAATCACCCAGCGGTTCGCGATTTGGTCATACATCACGACCGGATCGCCGCTGCCATTGTTTTGGCAAACGCCGCCGAAGCCGCTCCAAAGCGTAGTGATTCCTGAAGGACCTAACACCGACGCGCCAGTAGTCTTGTCAAAAACCTGATAGCCTTCATTGACCATCTGAACATACTGCGTGGCGCCCACTTCGCCATTGGTGTCGGGCGGCGCGCAGTTGCAACTGACGCCGGGATAACCGATGCCGTTAAAGTTAAGAACCGGGCTAGGCACATTGAGTCCGGCAAATGCCATCAGCGCACTACTGCTCTGAACGACCGGATCAGCCGAGTCTATGTGATTGTTGGGCAGCTTCGGGTTTTCGTTAGCTTCGTGCTCGGCCCTTCCGCCCATCTTTGCTTGTTTCATGTCGCGCAGGGGCGGCGACGTATCGTTGCGAGTCGAGGCGCCCACTATGATGTTGCTCTTTTGATTCTGGCTGAAACCCTGTGTGAGCGCAGGCGCCATCGCCAGGCTCTTTTCTGCAGTCAAACCTTTGAGGCGTTTGGCCTCAATAATTCGGGGAAGCAGGATTACGGTGGTGATGAGCAGGAAAACTGCTCCAATTAAAACAATTGATCGTGTCCGCATCTTCATTGCTTAGACCTCCCAGTCTAGTTAAGAACAGAATCCGGTGAACCGGGGATGAGATCTCCAGGTAGCCGAGCCCTGCTTTTGTTGCGGCAAGAACACGGAACCAGAGAAGCGCTATTTGAACTTCGAACCTTTACTGACTGCAGGGCTGGTTAATACAAACTCCTGGGAGGGAGGTGTGCTGTCGGGAGGTGGGGGCAGAAGCCCGACCGTCAGGAAGGGCCCGGTTTTTCCAGGCCTTTCCAAACCCTCCCTGACGGTCGGGCTTCTGCCGCGGGTTAATCAGTTTTCGGTTAATGGGCCGTCTTCGCCTTCGCGATGTTTGAGTAAGCCGAGTTACCCGAGCCATTGAAGGCGCGCACCCGATACCGGTAGAAGGTGTTGCTAGCCAACCCTGTATCCGGATAGCTCGTGACGTTGGCCCCGACGGAATTAATCTGCGCAAAGTTCGTGCAGTTATTTCCTGCGCAACGCTCGATCAGGAAACCACTCTCGTCTCCCGAGTTGTCCGTCCACGCCAGGTTTATCTGGCTGGACGAGACGGCCGTTGCCGTTAAGTTACTCGGTGCATTTGGCGGCCCTGGTGGCGGCGTTGGAGTTGGCGTCGGAGTTGGAGTAGGTGTTGGCGTCGGCGTTGGCGATCCACCGCAACCAGAGAACTTGAACGAGCCGATGCGAGTACGCCACGCGAAACTGGTGGTGGTGGCGTAGTACTCGGTGGTGTACCAGAAAGTACAGTCGTCCACCGGATCGATCGTCATGTCGCTGTAGTCACCCCAGCGTCCGTTGGTGCCTGTTTGACTGCCCGTTCCAGCAAACAACGTCACCTCAGCTTGCGGGAGCGTGTTAACCGGATCGCCGGCCAGCCGGCCCGCGTAACGAATCTGCGGGTTGATTGCCGTGCTCGAGGCGCTGTAGCCGACCGCGATATTTCCCTGTTGGTCCATTGCCGCGGCGCCCATCCAGCGATGCGTGGTGTCCGGCTGGTACGTGCCCTGTTGAGCGACGCTCACCGGTCCACTCGTCACGTTACGCAGCTCGAACCAGCGCGGCGAGGCAACGCTGTTGGAGTTAACTGTGAAATTGCCGACGGTAGCTTCATGACCGTCGCTGAAGAACCGCGTCGCCAGACGAAACATCAAACGGTCGCCGATGGGATCGAGCAGCGACGTCGTTCCCGCTTGCGGTATGCCGCCACTTCTAACTGTGAATCCTGCTGATGCGGGACTCGCGAAAAGTGTGAACGTTGAGTTAAGCGGCGTTACGAAGTCGGCGTGGAAGTGGAAGACGCGGAAACTGCCGCCACCGGGAAATTCGACAAACGTCGCCGGGGCTCCCGCAGGTGGCAGATTCGAGCCGTCAAGATCCGCCGGCAGGTAAACTTCTTCGGCTGGTCCACCGGTTATGCCGGTCGTGATGAAAGTTGCCGGCTGACCGGCGAGCATCTTGGCACGATCGAACGCGAACGGTTGTGGGCCAAGAAACAAGGTGCCGCTGGAATTGAATACGTTCATGCTCATGTAATAAGCATCCGGCCAGACACCGAGGTGCGGGTAATCGAAAAAGTTGCTGCCCAGGTGAAAGCCGTAGCGGTTCCAGCTGCCGGTGGCGTCGCTCGTGGTAGAGACTGCGACGCACTCGTCGGTCGGAACCGAGGCGCCGGCAAACTGAGTCACGACCCAACGGTTGGCCAATTGATCGTAAAGCACGACTGGGTCGCCGTCGCCCGCGGTTTCGCAGGGACCGTTAAAGCCGCTCCAGATTGTCGAAATTCCCACCGGCCCCAAGACCGAGGCGCCGGAAGTCTTGTCAAAAACCTGAAAGCCTTCGTTAACGATTTGCACGTATTGCGTCGCACCCACTTCGCCGTTTGTATCCGGGGGCGCGCAGTTGCAGGCGACACCGGGGAATCCGATCCCGTTAAAGTTAAGCAGGGGACTGGGCATGTTTGTCGTCATGAGATTGATGACGTTGAACCTGTCCTGGATCACCGGATCGGCGGCGTCTCTATGTTTGTTGGGAATCTTGGGATTTTCGTTCTCGTGAACGCCTTTGAACACGAGCGGCATGGGCTTCATATCGCGAAGCGGTTTCGAGGTGTCGTTATGATATGAGGCAACCACCGAGATGTCGCCTTTTTGATCCTGGCCCTGAATCGCATCGGTGTTCGCTGCCTGGGCAGTTTGACCACCAAGCCATTTGGAGCGTTCCGCCTCACTGATTCGCGGAAGCAGTGACAACACGGCCAGCAACAAAGCTGCTGCAATTACGATGAGCAATCTTGTCCGCATCTTTTAATTGTCCTTTCCTGTGCGAAGGGCTGATTAATAAAAAAAACTGTGAGGTTCTAATCGGGAGGCAAGACCACAAACGAGATATAGCAACTGCATGATTCCGGTTTTAAAGGAAGAATGCTGACGACACTGCCTGACTCGTGTACGCTGGAGCGCGGCTAGTATATTGATTTTCTACGAAGAGTGATAGTAATAAGCCCGGATTGAATTCTTATGTTTTTGTTGCGCCGGGGTGCGAATTTACATTGCAACCGGGAAAAACTTTCGCAAATGCTTGAACCGGCGTGTGGCCTCGAGCAGATGTCTCCGCTACAATTTCGCATCCTAACAACGCTTTCATAGAACGGATGACTTAGTTTCAATGAAGACTCACAACAACACGCTGAGGCACACTGGATTGAGCGGGGCTTTTCTAATTAATGGACCACGCGTTTTGCTATGGCTGCTTTGTTTGCTGATGGTTTGTGTGGGCGGCTGTTCGCAGACTAGTCGTGAGGAACAAGCCCGCATGCAGAAGGAAATCGACGAACTCAAAGAAGGTCAACGCCAGATACAGCAGCAGCTCAAGGAACTAAAAGGAGATCAACTTCTCAAGCGTGTTACCCCGGCGAAATCAGAAACGCCGTTCGATATCGAAGTGGATAAGAGCAGTCCGGAATCGAAAGGTAGTGAGCGAGCGCGAGTAGCAATCATTGAGTTTACCGATTTTGAGTGCAGCTACTGTTTAGGCTTTGTCACGCAAACGCTTCCGCAACTCGATAAGGACTACGTCAGCACCGGCAAAGTTAAATACTTTTTCCGAAACCTGCCGCTGACAAACGGCCACCCTAATGCATTTCGCGCCGCCGAGGCGGGCCATTGCGCCGGCGAGCAAGGGAAATTTTGGCAGGCACACGATCGTTTCTTTGCGAATCAGAACAAACTGAACCCAAACGACTTGGTGCCTCATGCCCGCGCGCTGGGAATGGATGGTCTTAAGTTCGACGATTGCTTGAAGAGCGGCAAGTATGACGAGGCGATCAAAAAAGATATTGAGGAAGCGCAGAGTTTGGGGATTGAAGGCACGCCGGCTTTTTTGATTGGTTTGCTATCGCCGAATGGCCGGAGCGTCAGCGTGCGCAAAGTGATTCTGGGCGCGGAACCTTACGATAGTTTCAAACAAACTCTGGATGAATTGCTTTCGTCACGCGCTAAATGATCCGTTTGCAGAAGCCCGACCGTTAGGAAGGGGTTTCCGCTTGCAGAAGTCCGACCGTTAGGGAGGGGTTTGATAACAAAGACCTTTCTGATGGTCGGGCTTTCTGATCGTCGTTCTATGGGTTCCAAAGCCCTTCCTGACGGTCGGGCTTCTGCCATCAGAAAAACCGCCGGTAAGCTTGGGTGCTTACCGGCGGTTTTGTTATCGGCCGAATCAGGCCGGGTCAGTAGCCTGCCCCGGTCCAGGCATTAGTTCTGCGTGGAGTTCACCATGCAGTAGTCACCAATGCCATTCGGTCCATTCAGGTTGTGATAGAGGTTTCGTTGAATCAGGAAGTTTCGGCTTCCCAACGTCATATTGGCCCACGAGCCGTTGGCCACCTGGTATTGAGCGTGACCGAAGGTCCAGGCGCATTTGTCGGCGTTTTCGGAATTGCTACTGTCAGCCCAACCCGATAACGGATCCGGATCGGTTACGGCTTCCTCGAGTTCATGTGCAATGACCGAGATCATACCGTCAACGCCCGCGTTGCTATTGGGGCTGGTAGTTTGGGCTGCGCAGCCACTGAGACAGCGATTGGCGTTGCCCACAAAGGAGTAGCGCACGTGGCCCGCTGACGCGTTACCGGCCGTATGCCAACCGCAGTAGAGCCGGCAGAAACCACTCTGTTCGTTCACATCAGATGAAGTGAGCACGAAATAAACGCCGTTAGCGTTGTATGGCAGTTGGCTGGCGGCAATCTTCGCGTTAATGATCGTAAGAATGTCAGCGTCCCTGAGTCTGGTCCCACGCGAATAAGCATCCGACGTTTCACCGCCGTTGTTCACGCCGCCAGTGATGTTGTAGCCGTTAATCGAGTAGCTGGTGTTGATGTTGAAATAGGGTGAGCCGCCAATCGCATTGACGAAGTCTCTGACGATTTGCTGCCCGGCCGGTGTGTCAGAGCCATTGGTCTGGTTCCAGTTGCCGTACCAGACGATGTAGACGGTCGGCGTGTTGATAAGCGGACCGTTATGGTAGGTAATCGGAGACGTTGGTGTTGTACCCCCAGTAGTCAACGCGTAGGAATCAGCGCCGTGTGCGTTAATGCTATGCGGGATGATTTCCGGTGGACCTTGAGCACGCTCTGATTGGGCGTGCACGGTATGAGAAGAATACCCGTAACTGATCAAAGCAAGGACACCCAGCACGATTGTGCCGAGGACAAACTTTCTTTTCATCTATATCTCCTCCGAGGTTAGGCTGCGGTTGTCGTTTAAGGGTCACCCATTGTGCGAGTACCCAGGACGAGGCCAGGGACAATCTGGGAGGGAGGTCGACGCTATTATTCAATTGTCTTGGAAGAAACCCTGTACCTTGTTGTGTGAATATGAACCCGCCAAACTGAACTGAAACACAGTTCCCACGTATCTGTGTTCAGTCTCTGACCAGTTCAAGCCCTGCCAGTCAACTTTGTGCTGTGAGAGCGGCGAGGAGTATAGATCGCAATCGAATCTCCGGCAAGTGGAGAATCTTGCGGTTTCGGTATCTTTGGACTGCATTATCCAAGCACTCGGCGGGTGGGTTTCGAATGCCGACGACTACACATTTGCAGTCTTAGCGACGTAATGTCAGGAGGCGCCGCAGCATTTGCGGCATCAGCCGCGAGGTTTTCACGATCGAGCCGGTAGTGAAGTTCTTTGCCAGGCCGCCAAAAAGTTTCGCAGCTTTTGGACTGTAGCGAAACCACCAGAGATCGGGAACGAACGAAAATCGGTTCACGTGAATATGTTGATGATGAACCAGCTCCAGCAAACCGGGGCGCCCGTGGGTGGTTCCGTAACCGCTCTGCTTCACGCCGCCCCAGGGCGTTTGCGCGATGCCGTGCGTGTAAACCACCTCGTTAACCATCACGGTGCCGGCTTCGATACGTTCGGCGAGCCGTCGTCCGCGGGCAAGGTCTTTGGTCCAAACGCTCGCGGTCAAACCGTAGATACTGTCATTCGCGAGGTTAATTGCTTCTTCCTCGGTCCTGAAGGTCATCACCGGCAACACCGGACCAAACGTTTCGTCTCGCATGATGGTCATCTTGTGATCGACCTCTGTTAGAACTGTCGGCTCATAAAAGAACCCTTCGGCGTTACTCCCGCGCTTGCCGCCAGCTAATATCTTCGCGCCGCGCCGCGCTGCATCGTTGACGTGGTCTTCGACAATCTCGAGTTGTCGCTGGTTAGACATTGCGCCTATGTCGACATCCGCCTCTGTGCCCACTCCCTGTTTCAGAGTGCGTGTTTCCGCAACTATCCGTTCAATGAAATTCGCGGCAATCGACTCATGCACATAACAACGTTCTACCGACGCGCAGGCCTGGCCGGAATTTGCAAACGCTCCCCACACGGCGGCGCGAGCGGCGTTTGCCATGTCGGCATCTTCGAGCACGACCATCGGGTCCTTGCCGCCGAGCTCAAGCACAACAGGCGTGAGATATCTTGCCGCAGCTTCCGCGACGCGTTTGCCGGTCGCGACGCTGCCCGTGAACATGATCTTGTCAACGCGCGCATCGATCAGCGCCGCGCCGGTTGCACCGTCGCCCGTGATGACATTCAACAAACCCGGCGGCAGACCGGCGCGCTGGAAAATGTCACCGAGTTTCAGGGCGATTAGCGGTGTCAACTCACTCGGTTTCAGCACCACCGCGTTGCCGGCCATCAAGGCCATCACTACTTCGTCAGCCGGAGTGGCGAGCGGAAAATTCCAGGGCGAGATGATTCCGATCACGCCCAGCGGGCGAAACACAATGCTCGACGCACGCCCCATCAATCCATACTGACCAATATCGATCTTCTGCGGTCGCAGCAACTCTTCCGTGGCCTGCGCAAAATAATGCATGGCATCGAGCGTCGGTACTATCTCCATCGAAAGCGCTTCGGCTACGGGCTTGCCGGTTTCTCTGGAAACCAGCCGCGCAATCTCATCGCGTTGGGCCAGCATAAGTTCGCGGGCGCGAAGAATTACTTTGCGGCGCTGGCGATAGGAAAGGTTGGCCCAGGCGGGTTGCGCGCGCCGCGCCGCGTCAACTGCACGCCGCACATCTTCCGGGGACGAGAGACGCGCGCGACCGATTTCTGCGCCCGTCGCCGGATCGTAGGAGACGATCTCGCGGACCTTTTCGCTTTGTGCTGGTAGAGTCTGCGTTGCCATCTGACGTTGATTATCCAACAAAGCCGTGGTTGCGCCTAGCCTGCAGAATAATTGGCCGCGGATTTGCGCGGATTAAAAACGGATCGGAAAAGGAAGAAACAACAAACGTGAATGTGCCTGCTCTGTCAGATCCGCGTTTTCATCCGCGTAAATCCGCGGCTACTCACTTTTCATTCGCGTCAGTTACAATGTCGGCCCCAATAATCAACACTTCCGAGGAGCAGTTTCATGATCAGACCGCAACTTCAGGAATTCATGCGCCGCATGGATCAAAAATCAGTAGCCATCATCCCCAGCGCGCGCGAGGCGACGCGGTCCAACGACACTCAATATCGCTTTCGTCAGGATTCGGATTTCTTCTACCTGACCGGCTTCGAAGAGCCCGACTCGATCGCCGTAATTGCGCCTGGCTCTGAAAAGAAGTTCACGCTTTTTGTGCGGCCGCGCGATCCGGAACAGGAGATTTGGGTGGGCCGTCGCGCGGGTGTCGAAGGCGCGAAGGCGGAGTTTGGCGCTGACGAAGCTTTTCCGATTGCCGAGTTTGACGACAAACTTCAGGACCTGCTCGATGGCGCGGCCAATCTTTACTACCGTCTCGGCGTGCATTCCGATCTCGATACGAAAATTATTCGCCGCATTGCCGACATGCGCGCCCTCAATCGCAAACCGATTCACCCGCCGCGAACCATCATCGATCCGGCCACTATCGTTCACGAGATGCGCGTGTTGAAGTCTCCGGAAGAAATCGAACTGATGCAGACCGCGGCCGACATTGCCGCTGAAGCTCACGTCGAAGCGATGAAGACCGTCCGGCCGGGGATGAAGGAATACGAAGTCGAGGCCCAAATAGAACAGTTGTTTCGTCGCCGTGGCGCCGCCGGTCCTTCGTACACTTCAATCGTCGGCGCGGGCGCCAATGCCACCGTGCTTCATTACATAAACAACGACGGCGAGCTGCGCGATGGTGAGTTGTTGCTCATCGATGCCGGCGCCGAATACAAGGGCTACGCTTCCGACATCACACGAACGTTTCCAATCAACGGCCGCTACTCGAAAGCGCAACGTGAGATTTACGACCTGGTGCTTGAAACGCAGGTGGCCTGCGTGGACATGGTCCGTCCCGGTGTTACTCACGATGAGATCAAGGCGCACTCCGTCGAGATGCTGACTGAAGGCATGGTGAAGCTCGGGCTTTTGAAAGGCGAGCCGAAGCAGTTGATTGAAGAAGAGAAGTACAAGCAGTTTTACATGCACGGCCTCGGGCATCTGCTGGGTATCGACGTGCATGACGTGGGAATTTATTACTACGACAAACAGTCGCGCGCGCTCGAGCCGGGCGTGGTGATGACGGTCGAACCGGGCATCTATGTGGCGCCGGACACCAAAGACATTCCGGAACAGTATCTGGGAATCGGCGTGCGCATCGAGGACGACGTGCTGTGCACGTCAAACGGCCCACGCGTGTTGACGACGAAAGTGCCGAAGGATGCGGATGAGATTGAAGCGCTGATGGCGAAGTAGATAGGCATTACTGCCTGTCTTTTTTTCCGAACCGTTGTAGGGGCGGACCTATGTGTCCGCCCTTTTTCTTCCATGGGTAGCAAGGGGCGGATACGCAGGTCCGCCCCTACAAATTTGGCAAGAAAAGGACAGGCAGGAATGCCTGTCCTACTGCGATAACTCCTCCACGATCTCCTTAACAATCCCGCGCGCTTTTTCAACTTCATCAGTCCTCAGCGAGATTGCGCCGACAACCGCATGCCCGCCGCCGCCGTAGCGTTCGCAAATCTTGGCGATGTTGTGAGTGCGCGGACGCGGGGCCCAGGGATTCGAGCCGACCGAAATCTTCGTGCGTTGCGCACCGCGGGTTAAGGCGACCGTGTAGGTCGTTTCCGGATAGAGATAGTAAGGAATGAACTTGTTAAAGCCGTCGCAGCCTTCGTCGACGAGATCAAACTGGACCACGCCGTTTGCCGATGTCGCCTGGCGACGAACTGCCTCGAGGGTCGCCAAATGCTGCTGCAGGATCGGCTGAAACCGGCGTTGCACTTCGTCGCTGGTGGCCACTTCGTCAAGACTCTTCACGGTGAGATCGCGAATGATCTGCTCTATAAACTGATCATCCGGATCCGACTCGATCACCTGCATCAATTGCAGCGCCGGCTCCTTGAGTTTCACACACTGCGCTGCCGACTCGTAAAGCGCTCCGTCGATGATGTGTGCCCAATGAATCAGATCTCGGAGCGGTTCGGCATTAAAATCGAACTGGTTGCGGGCGACGTCGGCGATGAATTCAGTACACGACTTGCGACTCGCATCGAGAAACTTTTTGCCAGATACGTCGCTTCTAAAATGCGTTTCGTCTGCCGGGGTAAGAAACGCCGACTCATGATGATCGAACCACCAGGTGAGTTTATCGGTCGCCGCATACTTGAAATCGACGATCGCGTTTTCGTCGCCATCCAATAGATCGACATCGAAAAGATTTCCCGGCCGGTGCAGCAAGCCGCCGTAGTTAACGCTTGCGCCAGGATGAATACGTTCCGAGTAAAAACGCGTGAAGGTTACCGCTGAGGCGACGCCGTCGAAGCAGTGACCGTGATAGAGCAGACGCAGTTTCATAGGTTGATTAGAGATGTCGGGCCAAAATAGTCGGCAATAGTAGCAACGCCAAACTTTTCCCGCAAAGGCCCGCCTTTTTAGTTGCAAATCTATCTTTGTGTGATTTCGATTGTGCTTCGTGTGGTTTCGTGGTTCGTCTTCCCTAACCAAAGCGTACGAACCACGAAGAAACACGAACCAGAACGAATCAACACCAATCGGACCACGATCCTCTTCACTGGGACCGCGGGCGCCCCGCCCGCCCGTCGTGGAATGCCATATAGTCGGCCAAGTAAATTGCTCGTCGAGTGAACTCGCTGCTAGAGGCGGGCGAGACGCCCGCGGTCCCAGTGAAGAGGTTGACTAATTAAAAAAGCACAGGGCGTTCAACCCTGTGCTTTGAAATCAGGTAGTTGTTTCGGAATCAGAATCATTCCTTACACGGAGTGATCACTGCCGCGGAAGTTGACTTCAAGTGGTCGGCGATGAATTTGTCTACGTCTGCTTCAATCAGTTCCCCATTCACCACCCACGCTTTCTCGGTCAACACGTCGCCGGTCTTTGCAAGCTTCGTGGGCTCCAGGAAAATATTCCAGGGCGAACCCCAACGGCGTGTGTCTCCCGTTGCCTGGCGGTAACCGAAGTGGGCAGTCTTCTCACGATCCTCGCGCGCTTCCGACTCACTAACGACCGGATAAGGCGCGCCGGCTGGACCAAAGAAAGTGCTGACCGTATCGCGCGTGCCGTATTCGCTGACGCCAATCACCGCGAAGCCCTGATCTTTGTACTTCTCATACAGCCTCGCGGCCACCGGCGCCTCGTTGCGCCAGTTGGGACACCAGGGAGCGAAGTAGACGACCATCACCAGTTTCTTGCCTTGAACGAGCGAGCGCAGGTCGACCGGCTTGTTGTCCTTGAGATCGTTGAGCGTCCAATTCTTGTAATTAACGGTTTTCTCGACGAGCGGGGAATACTCGTGTCCGTCTTGCGCGTAGGCTAAAGGTATGAGTGCGAGTAACCAAATCAAAAACAAAGTCTTCTTCATGATGTTGTCTCCGTACCGCAAATTCCTCTGGGAACGCTGACTGGATTCAATTAGTCTTTTGCGCAGTTACCGGCGTCTCGTCGAGCAAGGGTTTCACCGCTGCCTCCCAGCCGGCGCGGTCGCGCGCTCCGGTAATCTTTTGGCGAATCCGCCCATCGCGATCTATCAAATAAGTAACCGGCAATCCGGGACCATTGCCAAACTGATCACCGACCGATTCGGGTCCACGAAGCACCGTGTATTCCTGCTTCAGATCCTTTTGAAAATCTTTGATGGCTGCCACGGTGTCGGCCGGTGAAGTTGAGATTCCAACAACTTCGAGTCCTTGTCCCTTCAGTTCGCGCTGCATTGCATTAAACTCCGGAATCTCTGCGCGACACGGGACGCACCAGGTAGCCCAAAAATTCAAGAGCACCACATGACCGCGCAGGGCAGTCAAACGAAAAGCCTCGCCGTCGAGAGTTTGGAGCTCGACATCGGGAACTGGTTGAAAGCTGCTGTTAGCCGCGGTCGTTGCCGGGTCGGGCTTGAGCTTAATCAATCCCTCGGCATTGGGCAGATGCTTCGCCAGCCATGAACTTGTAAGCAGCGTTGATTTTCCGGTTGCGACGAGCAAGCCGACGATGATTAATACTACGCCGGAAACAATTTCCACCTTGTGGAGGTGCCGCCGAAATTTTCCGTAGAACGAGAGAAACTGATTAATGCCCAGGCCGGTCAGCAGAAAAGGAATCGCGAGACCCGCGGAATAAAACGCGGAAAGGAGCAGGCCGCTGCGCCAACCGCCGCTCGCTGCTGCCAGGCCGATGATGCCACCGAGGATTGGACCAATGCACGGTGTCCAACCCGCCGCAAAAGCAATTCCGAGGGTGAACGAGCCGAGCGCTCCGCGCGGGTTTTCGTTCGAGAAAAAGCGCGTGTCTTTGTAAAGCGTGGAAATCTTCAGCAGGCCGATCAGTTGCAGCCCAAACAGAATGATGATGGCGCCGCCAATCCCGCGCACCCAGGGATTGCTGATAATTGAAGCGCCCACCAGTCCCGCCGTCGTTCCAAGCGCCAGAAAAATCACCGACAGTCCGGCGTTGAAAGCGAGTGAATTGACAATCACCGCGCGACGCGCGTTTCCGCCTGAGCCGCCTTCTTTCAGGCGGTCGATACTCACGCCCGACATCAGCGAGATGTAACCCGGCACGAGCGGCAAAACGCAGGGTGAAAGAAAGGAAAGAATTCCCGCGATGAATGCGATCCAAATTGTTATGTTTGCACTTTCCAACTTTAACTAAAGACCTCTGTTCTAGTTGCTAAGTATAAGGTTAAGACTCTCGACTTTGATAACCGTGCTCTGTGGGTCCTTTGTGACCTTTGTGTCTCTGTGGTTAACGCTTGCTTGCTCAGATTCCCACAGAGGCACAGAGAACACGAAGGCGACACAGAGAAAATCGCTCAGTGCCTTCGCTTCAATTCTTTGCTCGTGCGCCCGACGTGGCGTCGGCCGCATTGTCGGTCTCCAACGACGGTTCAGCCATCACTCTTTCAATCATCTTACCCAGCGCGGCGATTTCCTGTTCGCCCGCGCCCATCGCGATGAACCGCACATTGCCTTTCCGGTCTATCAAAAAAGACATCGGAATCGAAAACACACCGTAGTTCAATTCGTTGGCTGACGAGTCGGCAATCACGAAGCCGTAGGGCAAGTGATTCTGTTTTTTGAAGGTTTTCAGATAAGCGAGCTCCTCGCCTTGAGTTGCTCTGACGCCATCGATGTCGCCCGAATACTCTGTCAACCCGAGTATGACCAGTCCTTTGTCTTTGTAGCTTTCGTGCCAGCGCTGCAATTTTGGAAACGTGTAACGGCATGGACCACACCAGGGTGCCCAGAAGTCGAGCAACACAACCTGCCCGCGCAGTGCCGACAACTTTACCGGCGCGTGATCGATCCACTGAGCTGCGACCAACTCCGGAAGCGGAGCAGCACTCGCCGGCATGGCTTCGTTGAAAATTCCGCGCGGGTCGATGGTGCGATCGAGTCCGGCGAGACGAATGTTAGTCAGCCGCAACAGGCTGCCCGAAGGAATCGCGAGCGCAAGCTTTCGCAGCTCGACTACCGACGCGATCGCCTCGGCTTTCTTGTTCATCTGCACGTTAGCTTCGGCAATGAACGAGACTGCTTTGAACAACATGTCGTCTCGCCTGATCGCGTTAACTGCTTTCTGGGAAGTTACCAGCTTCGCTACCACCAGCATCTGCTCCGCATGTTTCAGCATGCCGGGGAAGTCCTTAGCTTTTTGCAAGGCTTCGGTCACCAGACTTTCCATCCCAAACCACTCGGGCAGGCTCTGCGGTTGATTGCCGGCATAGTCTGCGACGGCGCGTTCGGCTTCGGGGATTAGATTTTTGCGTGTGCTGTAGAGAACTGTGACCGCGCGCGCGAGTTGCGCGTTCTCGCCTTTCGCTGGACCAGCGAGGTATCGGCGCATCGTCTCAAGTGCCTCGTCGGAATTACCGGCGAGGTGATGCAACATGCCGAGATAATAGACGTCCGCCTCCGGAAGCGACGTTCGCGTTTGCAACACGGCGGCATACTTCGCGGCCAGGTCTTTCTGTTCCTGCTTGGTCTTTGCCTCCAGCGTCTGGTTGTAAGCGATCTTTTGTTTGTTGAATTGGGCAAACTTGTTGTTGACGTAAGAATCAACTTCGTCGAACAAGGCTTTGGCGGAACGCTTCTCGATAGCCGCAGGTTTTGGCGCCAACTGCTGCGCCGCGGCTGCTACGACGCAGCTCGCCGCCAGCAGAAGCATGAAGGTTGGTCGCAAAAAATTGTGCTGGGAAAAAATCATGAATTCCGGTAGTGGCCCATTTTGAAAGTCTCTGTGCGTCCTTTGTGGCCTTTGTGTCTCTGTGGTGGATGTTTGCTTAATCAATTCACCACAAAGACACAGAGAACACAAAGGTAGCACAGAGGAAACCTTAAACTGCGACACTCGCTGACTTCCGGAATTGTCAGCCTACGGCAACCAGTCCAAAGCGATCCGGGGAGAAAATTTCGAGCTCAGACGGAAACGCTTTATCAACGATTGCCGACGCGATTAGTTCGCCCGTGACCGGCGCCAGCAAGATGCCGTTGCGGTAATGACCGGTTGCATAATGCAGCCCGGCAATTTCACCACAAGGACCGAGCACAGGCAAAGTGTCCGCAGCCCGCGGCCGCAATCCCGACCACGAATCCGTGATTGCGAGCGTCGAAATTCGCGCGGATATCTCGGTTGCCGCTGCGCGGATTGATTCCACGCCCTCAGCCGTCACTTGTTTGTCGAAGCCAACCTGTTCGCTGGTTGAACCAGCCAACAGACGGCCGCCCAGTCGCGGCACGATGTAGCCGCGCGGACTGTAGATAACATGACGCGAAACCGGCGCGTCAGGCTCGAAGCAGAGCATCTGGCCGCGGACGGGTTTGATGCGCGGATCGGGTAGAGTTTTGTCTCCGGCAGAAATCTGCGAGCTCCAGGCGCCGGCGGCAAGAACCGCGCAGCCGGTCGCAATCGGGCCTCGTGAAGTTTCAATGCCGGCGATGCGGTCGCATTCGATCCGGAGCGACGTAACCGTCGTCTCCGTTTGGATTCGTGTTCCCAAACTTTGATTCGCCGCCACGAGCGCCGCTAGCAAACGGCGATTTTCCACCTGGGTGTCCAACGGAAACTTAAGACCAACGCGCACGCTCGAATTGATCGACGGCTCTAGCTGACGCAATGCCGCAGCGGTTAATTTCTCCACCGGAAGTTCGGCAGCGTTTTGCCACGCGTAGCGCTTTTCAACCTCGGTTTCGTCTTCGTCAGAAAACGCGAGGTAGAGCGTCCCGGTTGAATCGAGTTCGATGTCGATGCCGGTTTCCGAGAACAGCTCCGCCGCAAATGCCGGGTACATGTCGCGGCTGCGACAGGTGAGCCGGAAAAACTCGTGCGAGCGATTAGCCTCGGCCTGAGGCGCAAGCATGCCGGCCGCGGCCCACGATGATTCAGTTCCCAAATTCCCGCGCTCGAGCAGCAGCACATCGCGCACTCCACGTAAGGCGAGCGCGCGCGCGATGGTCAACCCAATCACCCCACCACCGATAATGGCTACTGTTGCGGTTTGTGTCATTGAACTCATTCGGAATTATTGAGCTGTCTGGGGAGGGCGCTTTGTTCTTTGAGCTTGGTACTTAGAACTTTGTCGTTAGACTTTGGTATCCTTGGCGCCTTCAAAGGAAGTAAAAAGCTCAAGACAAAGTTCAAAGTTCAAAGTACAAAGATCAAAAATTGATTATGAAACATCGTATCACATTGATTCCCGGCGACGGCATCGGTCCGGAAATCGCCGCCAACGTTGTGCGCGTGATTGAAGCTTCCGGCGTGGATGTTGAGTGGGAAACTCATTACGCCGGCGCTCAGGCGCTCGAGAAATTCGGCGAGACGCTGCCGCAGCCGTTGCTTGATTCCATTCTGACCAACAAGGTTGCGCTCAAGGGACCGGTGACCACGCCAATCGGCAAAGGCTTCACTTCGGTAAACGTCGGGTTGCGAAAGGCGTTGGATCTTTACGCGAACCTGCGGCCCATCCGCGCGTTGCCGAATGTTCCCTGTCGCTATCCCGAGCTCAATCTCGTTATCGTTCGCGAGAACACCGAAAGTCTGTATGCCGGGCTTGAACACGTCGTCATTCCCGGCGTGGTTGAGAGTTTAAAGATCATTACCGAGAAAGCTTCCACGCGCATTGCGCGGTTCGCCTTCGAATACTCGCGGCGCGAGCAGCGCAAAAAGATCACCTGCGGACACAAAGCAAACATCATGAAATTGTCTGACGGACTTTTTCTCGATTGCTTCCGCAAAGTGGCCACGGAGTTTCCGGAGATCGAAGCCGACGACAAGATCATCGATAACGCCTGCATGCAGCTCGTCATGCGGCCCGAACAGTTTGACGTTATGCTGTTGGAAAATCTCTACGGCGACATCGTGTCAGACTTGTGCGCCGGTTTGATTGGCGGCCTGGGCCTGGTGCCCGGCGCGAACATCGGCGAGAAGGGAGCGATGTTTGAAGCGGTGCACGGTTCGGCGCCCGACATCGCCGGACAGGGAATCGCAAACCCGACCGCGCTGCTGCAATCAGGAATCCTGATGCTGCGACACATCGGCGAACGTGAGGCGGCAGATAAGACTGAAAACGGGCTGCTGAAAGTTTTCGAGGAAGGCACAGTGCGCACCAGAGACATCGGCGGCACCGCGAAGACAGCTGAGTTTGCCGACGCGATTATTCAGAAGATGACTTCACATGTCTGATGAAAACAAAATTAGAGACGCTGCGGATGCTGTTAAGGGGATAGTCGAAGCTGTTCCTGTATATCAAGACGTGGTCCAACCCGCAGCCAAAGAACTCGGAAACGCTTTGCAAACTGTAGCTCGGAGCATACACATTGCTCTAGCTCCTGTTTCCATGCTCGTTTGGGGCTACGATCAGATCAGGGATTATCTCAATAAGAGTTTGAGTGAAAAACTAAAAGATGTACCGACCGAACGCATTATCGCGCCTAACCCCACAATCGCTGGACCTACTGTCGAGGCATTGCGCTTCGCCGCCCACGATACTTCGTTGAGAGAGCTTTACTCGAATCTTCTTGCTACCGCAATGGACGCAGAGACCGCGCAGAAAGCACATCCAGCATTTGTTGATGTAATTCGGCACCTGGCCCCGGATGAGGCTCGCATCGTCCAGTTATTAGCTTCAGGACATATTTATCCTTTAATGACATTGAGTGCCACTTTCGCAGGTTCTCCGAAAATGGCGATCTATAAGCAACATGTTTCGCTGATAGCCGAAGACGCGGGATGCGAACATCCAGACTTGATTCTAAGTTATTTGGATAATCTTCGACGGCTGGGACTTGTCGACATCCATAGTGGCTCTCTCTTTCAACTCGACTCGACACTTAAGATAATGCAAGATCTAGAAAATCACGAAAAAATTCGCGAGTTCATAGAGATGTACAAAGATTCCAACCTCGAGGTCATAAGAGAGTCAATAGTGCTTTCGAGCTTGGGTCGACAGTTTTGTGATGCGTGCGTCACCTAATGGGTTAAGGTTTGACCTTTTTACAGGGTGAATAGCCTTCGCAACCGATCGCGAAAGCCCATTGTTTCTTACGCGCACAGGCATACATTGGAAGTAACTACCGGGCTTTTTCAATTAGCTTTGCTTCGGCGTGTAATGCCTCTCGAAAGCTATTGATAACTTCCGCGAGTAGATCGGCTTTGGCAAGGCTCTCTTTCCGAGCGTGAGGTCTGCTGAGCGGGAATTCTATCTGAACAATCCGATGACAATCTGCGAGAGTTAGCACATAGTTCCCTAACGCATAGCTTCCATCACTACTCGACTCCGCGACCGCACAGACGTACGAGTTTGCGCCACTCGAACGGGGGTTTAAGAAAGCCCTTTTAAGGTAACGGAACCGGCCCATTGTGATAACCTGTCAGACAATGAAGCGAGGGAGTCCAGCCTAATGCCTCATGCCCGGAGATTAGCTTCCGGGCCTCCAGAGACAACTCGCAGATCATATGCCTATTTAGACGCGCAAGGCAAGGCAGGTGCGCGTAATGGGTAGAGCAAAGCGCCCCCGTCCAAAGCACCTTGGTAACAAGTTGAAGCGCATCCGCGAAAGATTGGAACTATCGCAAGCAGCGATGTGCGACCGCCTTAACTTTCCGACAATTCATCCGGCGCATATCTCAGGTTATGAGCGCGGCGTGAGGGAGCCGCCTTATCCGGTTCTGCTCCAATATGCGAAGCTGGCGCGAGTATCAACAGATGTATTAATTGACGATGGGCTCAGACTCCCGAATTAAGACAGGCCCAAGTTTTCGCGAAGGCACGGTGCGCACTAGAGACATCGGTGGGACGGCGAAGACGGCGGAGTTTGCCGACGCGATCATTCAGAAGATGAACCAGTAGCAAACAGCTTCGTTTTGCTAGAATGAGACTTCCCCAGCAACTATAATCTAAAGCCATGAGCACACTTCTTGAAAAGCTGGAAAGACAAGCACGCGCGCTCACGCCGAGTGAAAAAGCCAGTCTCGCGCACACCTTGATCGAGGAACTTGATTCGGTTCTTGATGCCGACGTTGAGCAGGCCTGGGTTGAAGAGGCGCAACGCCGGTATGACGCATTCCGCAGGGGGGAACTTCACGCTCTTCCGGGCGAGGCCGTCATGCAGAGGGCCCGTACCCGCCTGAAATGATTGAATATCGGTTCCTTTACCCGGCTGAGGAGGAAATGAACGAGGCAGCCTCGTTCTATGAAACAGCGACAGAGGGTCTGGGCACTAATTTCCTCAACGATGTTACGCATCGACACCCTTTGTGAGTTTCCCCATCTGGGCTCAGCGATTGGCAACGGATTGAGGCGAATACTTCTTCACCGCTTCCCATTCAACTTAATCTATTCTGTAGAGGTTGATGCGATCCTTATTGTGGCTGTCGCTCATCATGGACGACGTCCGAGCTACTGGAAGACGCGATTAAATAGCTGAGTTGGCGCGCGTTCTTCACTTATGCTTTCTCCGTCACCAGCAACAATCTCTGCGCACCCAGCTTGAACAGTTCTCCGTTCAACGACGCATAAGCGGCGACCGGTTCGAGCTTCGCCGCGCGCAACAACTCTGCGAGTTCACGATAAGTGTAAATTCTCTGGGATGAGGGGCGGCGATCGTCGATGCCTTCGCGTGTGAAGGTGAAGTCGTTGAACATCCGGCCTTGTGCGTGGTCGTAGCGTGTGTCAATCGTGGCGGTGATGTCGCCGAGTTGGATGGTGCGTTGTGCGAGCACATGCGGCAGCAGGCATTCGGCGATGGCAGGCGCGTCGAGGATAAAACGTGAGCCGACTTTCAGTGTTTGCGATAGAGCTTTCAAAAATTCCGCGTTGCCGGCATCGTCGAGGTAACCAAAGCTGTTGCCGAAACAGAACGCCCCGTCAAACTCCGCAGTCCACGGCAGCGACCGCATTTCGTTATTGCGCCAATCAACCTTCACGCCGCGCGCTTCGGATTTTTTCTTAGCCTCCGCGACAAATTCTTCGGCAATGTCTACGCCGGTTAACTCGAAGCCGAAAGCTCCCAGCTCAATGGACAGTCGGCCGTTGCCACATGGCACGTCCAACACCCTGGCGCCTATGGGCAACTGCAGCTGACGATTGATGAAGTCAGCTTCTGCGCGCGTCTGTTCTTCGCTGATCGCGGCGCGCCAGAAATCGAGCGCGACGCCGTGAAAGAAGTTTTCCCACCAGTTTGTTTGCGTTGACATCAGTAAGCTGTCGCGAAATCACACGGAGAAGTTCGTCCTTTCTGATCTGCGCTTTCCGCGTAAATCCGCGGCTGAATGTTTCTCCTGGTAGACAGACAGGAATGTCTGTCCTACTCAACGCTTCTTGCGCGAGGTTTTGCTTGAGGGGGCGGAATCCAGTTGCGCCTGCAACTTCCGTGGCAGCTTCGCGCGGGTCATCTCATACGCGTTTTTTAGCAGTGGCTTCAGTTCGCGTTCCGGCAAAACGTTGAAACGCTCGAGACCCACCCAGTGATGGCGCGCCATGTAGGGCGCCGGAATGATGCCTTCCTGTTCAACCAGCTCCGCGAATTTCTCGGGCGTACATTTGAACGACAAGGCCACTCGATGGCCCGGCTCCAACACCGCTACCGCAAAAATTTTTTCGCCGATGCGAAAAAGAAGATCGTTGCCCCACTGCACTTTTTCATCCGCGTGCGGGAGCGAAAGACAAAAGGCGCGAATCGATTCGATGTCCATGGGTGGAATAGTAAATCGTAAATGGTAAATCGTGAATAGTTGATCGTGTTATCTCGTCGTTCACAGGCTGTGCCAATAAACTTCTTCTCAGCGTAATCTCTGCGTGCTCTGCGACTCGGCGGTTAAAATCGCTGCGAAAACATACACCGCAGAGATGCCGAGCGCGCGAAATAACGCGGAGAGTTGAAATCAGATCACCACCACTGTTCACTCCGACTTGAGGTGCCCTGATTCTTCATCCCATCGCCAGCTTCTGCCTGAAATTTCAAGGTGAACGCCGCCAAGCCACTGGTCAATTCCGTTAAGAGTTACAGAATCAACTTCGTTATTTAGTACCGCGACGCCGGCCGGCGTCAGGCGGAATTTTGCTTTTCGCGCGATCTCCGGGGTTAACGGTTGGTCCAAGCTAGCCTGCGGAATATCTGACACTTCTATTAACGGTTCGACTGCGATTATCAAGCGCTTCAGTGCCAGCCAAAATTGTGCGTCGCCGAGTCCGTAGACCGGCGCTGCCTCGCCGAAGCGTTGAAACAGCCCGGAAAAACTGTCCGCGCCTTCATCTATGAATTGAAGCGCACGATTTTCGATTCGGCCCAGACCATTCTCGACCGCCGGAAAGCGATGCAGGTGGGCCTCAAACGCCTCGCGCAGAAAAGGAAGGGCCGAAGTGTCCTCGTTCAGCAGCGCTTCAATCGCAGTTGGATCGTTGGAACAATAGGACTGCCACGCAGCCTTGCCAAGCTTTAGTTGGCGTTCCGTTATCGGCTGCCGCGCAGGATACAGTGAGGCGAGCTCTTCGGAGTTCAGTTCACCGAGGCCGCGAAAATTTTGTTTGCCGGGAAATTCGCCGATGCATACAAGGCTCAGTCTTGGTGTTTGAGCTGGTTGACCAATGAGGTCAGTACCATTACGCGGTAGCGTCTGGGTTCCGTGGGCAAACCAATCGAGCAGGTAAACCAGATGGACCTGGCAAAAAAGATCGTGCTCGAACCATAAAACAACTTCGTCCTGATCAGCGGAGTGCTCGAGCAGCTCTTCCTGGGCCAACAAACTGCGCTCGCATTCAGCCAAGTCAACGCCGTAGCTGTCGGCGAGATGTTGCGCGCGCAGGCGTCGCCAATCGTCGCGGCTCAAACCCGCCGGCGTCGGCCCATCTATTAGAGCTTCGCGGAAAGCGAAATGCTCGCCGCTGAGCGAAGATTGCCTGGCGGTGTTTGCGGAGCTGTCGCCGTTGTGGAGGTGAAGCATTTTGGTCAGTGGTCAGTGGCCAGTGGTCAGTTGTCAGTGCTTGGTGGTCTTGGTCAGTAGCAAGATTCAGAATACAGTCAGAGTGGAAATAAGTAGAGAAGCCTAAGAAGTAGGCTATTTTTGACCACTGACCACTGACCACTGACCACTGACCACTGACCACTGACCACTGACCACTGACCACTCTATTTCATCAAATCCAGCACCGCCATCGTCATCGCTTTGATTCCCGTTCGCAGAGTCGGTTCGGGCAGCGGCTCGAAGAGGGCTGAATGCAGCGACGGTAAACTTGTTCCGCTTGCCTTACTTTCTTTGACTCGCGCCGGATCGACTGCCCCCAGGGTGAACTGCACCGCCGGAATCTTTTGTTCCAAACTAAGATAGCCAAAGTCTTCGCTCATCATCACCGGTTCAAGTTTCACGACGTTTTCCTGGCCCAGCGCTTTTGCAAACACGCCGGCCAGACGTTCCGTCAGTTGCGGATCATTGTAGGTGGCACTGGTGAATTGCGTGTCGCTCACCTTGATAATCGGGGCGCGGTCTTCGGGAATTCCGGCAGCCATCGCCAGCCCTTTCGTGATCCGCTCGATCGACGCGAGCACGCGCTTCCTGACTGTTTCCTTGTAAGCACGCACCGTCAGCTGCAAATCAACTTCGTCGGGAATGATGTTGTGTTTTGTGCCGCCGTGAATCGAACCAACGGTGACAACTACCGGATCGAGCGGCGAGTCTTCGCGGCTGACGATCGTTTGCAGGGCCAGCACGACTTGCGCCGCCACTACCACCGGGTCCTTCGTAGACTCGGGCCGGGCGCCATGGCCACCAAGCCCGCGGATCTTGATGTCGACGGAAGTTGAACTTGCCATAGCGTAGCCGGGCGTATAGCCAACCTTGCCCGCTTCGAGATCGGCGCTGTCGTGAAGTGCGATCACGTAATCAGGTTTCGGGAATCTTTCATAAAGGCCGTCGCGCATGACCGCCCGTGCGCCGTCGACTACCTCTTCAGCGGGCTGGCCGATTATTACAAGCGTTCCGTGCCACTGACCTTTCATTTCCGAAAGTAGTTTCGCGGTGCCGAGCATGTTTGTGATGTGGATGTCGTGACCGCAGGCATGCATGACGCTGACTTCCTGGCCCGCATCGTTCAACATTTTCACTGTGCTCGCATAAGGCAGTCCGGTTTTTTCGGCGACTGGTAGGGCGTCGAGCTCGGTGCGCAAGAGTACGGTGGGGCCGGCGCCGTTTTTCAATACCGCCACGACGCCGTAGCTCGTTAACGAAGCTTGCTCGTATTTGCCGACGCGCTCGGTGACTGTGAAGCCCAATGCGCGCAACTGCGTCGCAAAGAATGCGGCCGTCTTCTCTTCGTGATGCGAAAGCTCGGGCGCCGCGTGGAGGGTTTTGTAGGTGGACACCAGCGAAGCGAGATCGCGATCGATCAAGGCATCGACGGGTTGTTGTGCCGCCAGTTCCGCAGCCGTTATACAAAAGAGCAGTATTAAATAGGTTAATTTGCGCATGAGTCTGCTCCAGACATTGTAGGGGCGGACCTGTGTGTCCGCCCCTCTTGTTCCCCTCGCGGGCGCACACATGAATGCTCCCCCACAGCAGCGGGCGCACACATGGGTGCGGCCCTACAATTTCAAACGAACAACCTGATCAACTCACTGATCCGCGCCAGGTGAAAGTCGTCATGCTCGGCCTGAAAGTACAGCATGTCTACCAAACGCATCGGCACGTTCAGTCTTGGGTGATGAGCAACTCCGGCGAACTGTTCCAAAGTGAGAGCGTCGAGACGATCAACCAGCTCGCTTCGCCGGCTGCGAAAGTCGGAGAGGATCGTTTGCATCGGCAGTTGATTGTGGTCCGCTTCGTAGGTCTTGCGGTTTGACATGTCCGCCGGATGCAGCGTCGTGGCGCCCGCTAGGTATTCATCAAGCCTGCCGCTGACAAGCGCCTCCAGGTCGAGCAGATGTCCGGCGTTTTCCTGAACCGACCAGCGCTCGCCATCACGTTTGGTCAGAATCTCAGGTGAAATGGACTTCACCCGATCTTCGAGTCGCGCCGGAGTGCAGCGGAGACGTTCAATCATCTCCGGAAAAACTTCAAACGGAAAGGTGAATTGGA
>Ga0207681_10000404_pt1 | contig 30024 bp, 25 predicted proteins | sample KBSS53metaG_FD_184324 | JGI IMG/M metagenome (GOLD analysis project Ga0207681, IMG submission 184324) | Switchgrass rhizosphere microbial communities from Kellogg Biological Station, Michigan, USA - KBS S5-3 metaG (SPAdes) (version 2) | ecosystem: Host-associated > Plants > Roots > Rhizosphere... | reverse complement strand
GAACTGCTCATGTCCATCATGGGCAAAAGCTATTCCACCGGCGAATACCACCACCCCGACGGCTCCATCTACGCCATCGCCGCCCAGTGATCACGACCATCAACAAAGGCGCGACCGAATAAAAACCGCGCCTTTGTTGTGCCTCGCGCAGTGGCAACCGCAGGCCTTACCAATTGGAACGCCCGTCGAAGTATTCCACTCCGCCCAGCGCGCAGCGCGAGGTCATGCCGCTGTCGACCGTCAGCATGGCGCCGGTGATGCCGCTTGCCTTGGCGGAAAGCAGGAAGGCAATGCTGTCAGCCACTTCCTGCGGCGCGGTGGTGCGGGCGAGCGGATTCCATTGCGCATAGCGCGTTTCCATTCGCTCTCCCAGCAGGCCGGTGGCGCGTGCGGTCTTGGTTGCGCCGGGCGCGACGGCATTGGCGCGAATGCCATATTGGCCCAGTTCGGCTGCCATCGAGCGGGTCAAGGCGATGACCCCGGCCTTGGCCGCGCCATAAGGAGCGTGGAACGTTGCCGAGGGTAGCGCACTGACCGAGGCGATGTTGACGAACGCGCCGGCAACCTTGTGGTCGATCATATGGGCGGCCGCATCGCGGCAGATGGTGAACACATAGTCGAGATTGAGCGCCATCACCCGGCGCCACACCGCATCAGGCGTGCCTTCGAATCGCCCCCACTGGGTGGCGGCCATGCCCCCCGCGATATTGGCAACGCCATGGATGATGCCGGCCATGGCGACCGCCTGCGAAACAATCGTGCCGCGCTCCGCAGGTTCGCACAAGTCGGCCACGATGCCATGACAGGCCACGCCATGCGCGGTCACCTGGCGGACCGCATCGTCCACCAGTTCCTGCGTGCGATCGACAGCGACGATGTTGACGCCTTGGCGGGCCAGCGTGAGCGAGGTGGCAATGCCGATGCCCCCGCCTCCCGCGCCGCAGATCAGGACCGTCGTGCTTTCCATCCGCCTCTCCATGATGACGCGATACTTGCTATTTGAGTAACTTCAATTAGAGGCATTGCAGCCGGGCGGAAAGAGACAAATGCGCGCGCCACGCGGGATAAGGGGACATGACGGCAGAACTCGCCGGATATCGCACGATCGTCACTGGCGGCGCCCGCGGCATCGGCGCGGCCATCGCACGCGGCTTTGTGGAGAGTGGCGCGCAGGTCGCCGTTCTCGACACGCGCGACGATCTTGCCGAGGCGCTCGTCGCCGCGCTTCCCCCTCGCATGGCACGCTTCTGGCATTGCGATGTCAGCAATTCCGCGCAAGTGGCAGATGCGTTCGACCAATCAGCCAAATGGATGTCCGGGCTTGATACCCTTGTGCATTGCGCGGGCCTGGACAAGCCGGGCTACACGCCTGAAGACCTGCCGGAAGACGTTTTCGACCTTGTTCTGGCAGTCAACGCCAAGGGCACGTATCTTGCCAACCAGGCGGCGTTCCGCCTGATGAAGGGCACTGGCGGGGCGATCGTCAACATGGGGTCCCTTGCCGGCATTCGCGGCATGGCCGACCGACCGGCCTATTCGGCAGCCAAGGGGGCGGTGCTGGCCTGGACGCGTGCGGTTGCCGCGGCCTGGGGACCGCATGACGTGACGGTCAACGCAATCGCGCCGACCGTGGCAACCGAAGTGGCCGAACGCTACCTGGCGCAGCTCGATCCTGAAGAACGGCGTGCGCTGGAGGAGAACCGCAGGCGCGTGTCGCCGCTTGGCGGGCGCCTGGGCAACGTCGAACAGGACCTTTTGCCGCTGGTCCGCCTGCTGGCCGGGCCGGGTGGCCGGTACATGACCGGGCAGACCTTTGCCGTGGACGGCGGCCGCACCATGCTGGGTTCGTGATCGCGGTTGCTGTTCATTTTAGAACAATTAGAGTAAACTCAATTTTTGCGGAGATGGAAATGACCTTGGCGAGTCCCACCCCGATTCCTGAACATGTTCCGGCCGAACTGGTGCAGGACTGGGCGTTCGATACCATTGCGGGCGTGACGAGCAATCCGCCTTCGGCGATGGACGCCACGCGTGACGAGCGGCCCATCATTTATGCACCGCGCGGCCGTCGCGGCCGGGGCACCTGGGTCGTGAAAACCTATCCGCTGCTTGTCGAAGCGTTCCAGAAACCGGAAATCTTCTCCAGCGATCGCTATTCCGGTTTCTCCCAGCTTCTCGGGGAAGATTGGCCAATGCTGCCGCTGGAAGTCGACCCGCCGGTGCATCGCCGCTATCGCATGTTCCTGAACAAGGTGTTCTCGCCCAGCCGGATGACCATGCTGGAGGAAGGGATTGCCGAATTCGTGGCAGACCTGCTGGCGAACGTGAAGTCGCTGGGCAAATGCGATTTCCAGGAAAAGGTGGCACTCCCGGTGCCGACCACGGTGTTCCTGCGCCTGCTGGGCCTGCCGCTCGGCGATGCGCCGCTGTTCCTGGAATGGGAAAAGCAACTGCTGCATGGCACCAACATGGAAGACCGCGCTGCCGCAGCGCGGGCGATCAAGGACTATCTCGTTGCCACGCTCAAGGCGCGGCGGGCCGAGCCCAAGGACGACGTCGTCAGCTATATCGCCAATTCGGAATGCGAAGGCCGGCTGCTGACCGACGAAGAACAACTGGGCATGGCCTATGTGCTCTATGGCGCCGGCCTCGACACGGTTGCGGCCGGGCTTGGCTTCATTTTCAAGTTCCTGGCCGAAAACCCTGACCGTCAGGAAGAACTGCGCGCCAATCCCGAGCAACGCGCCAAGGCGATGGAAGAGATGCTGCGCGCCAATTCCATGGTCGTTTCCGGCCGTATCGTGACGCAGGACGTGGAATTCCACGGCGTCAAGATGCGCAAGGGCGACTATGTGTCCCTCCCGACCATGTTCGGCAACCGCGATCCGGGCCAGTTCGAGGACGCCACCGATGTCGACTTCGAGCGGCGCGACGTGATGCGTCATATTGCGTTTGGATCGGGCGCGCACAATTGCCTGGGTTCGCACCTTGCCCGGCGCGAGCTGAAGATCGTGCTCGACGCCTGGCTCGATACCATGCCTGCGTTCCGCATCGCCGACGGCGACAAGGCCGTCACTTATGGCGGCTCGGTGTTCGGCGTGGATTACCTGCCACTGCAGTGGTGACGCGCCCCCGGCACTGAGCGCGCGCCCCCGCGCGCGTCAGGCGATTGCACGAAAAAGGCCGGAGCGCAGCGCCCCGGCCTTTTTTGCAGGTTCGTCCTACGGACCGGATCAGCGCAGCTTGGCGTATCCGTTGTTGAGCACGATCGCATTGCGCTTGGGCACGCGGCAGCGGAAGGAAGCCTCGCCTTCACCTTTCCAGATTTCCGTCACGATCAGGTCACCGGGGTAGACCGGGCTGGTGAAACGCGCATCGAAACGCTGTATCGTGGCGGGATCGTTGTTGGCCACTGCGCCAAGGACATGGCGACAGGCGATGCCATAGCTGCAGAGCCCGTGCAGGATCGGGCCGGGCAGCCCCGCCGCGCTGGCCACGCTCTCGTCGATGTGGATCGGGTTCAGGTCACCCGAAGCGAGACGATAGAGCACCGCCTGATCGGGCGATGTCTGATAGGCCGCAACGACATCGGCTGCGCGGTCTGGCAGCATATGGGGTGTCGGCGCGGGGTCTGACGGACCGCCATAGCCCCCGTCGCCGCGCAGGAATACGGTGATGCGCACATCGGCGATCGGCTCCCCCGTCTCTGCATCGGACAGCGCGCGCTTCATCGTCATCAGCGCGCCGCGACCCTCGCCCTTGTCGTGGAGCATTTCGACGGTCATCTGGCTTTTGATCGTTGCCGCCGCATCCAGGGGGCGGTGGATTTCCGTGCTCTGCTCTGCGGCCAGCATCTTGACGAGGTTGAGGCCATACCGGCTGTCCGTCAGCCAGGGCTTTTCACGCCCCAACGTCACGGCGAAGGTTGGCAATGCTTTCAGCCCCTTCTCATAGACGAAAGCGCGGTCGGCGGGATCGGCACCGGCGCCCACGCCCAGGGCATAGAGCATGGCGTCCTTCTCGCCATAGGTCTGCGTCACGATTTCGGAAGCGAAGTTCCGCACGAGTTCGTAATTCATCGCTGCGCCTTTGGTCAGCTGCGGGTGACGACGAAGTCGGTCGCTTCGCGGTCCCAGGTATCGGCGGTCACGCCCTCGTCGCGCAGGTCGTTCTTCTGGATGCGGCCATGCGCATTGCGCGGCAGCTCGTCGATGAAGCGGATGAAGCGCGGGACGTAGAAATAGGGCGCATGCTCGTTGATGAAGCGAGCCAGTTGCTCGTCGTTCACGCTTGCGCCGGGGCGGCGGACGACCGCGATCATCAGTTCCGCTTCGGACTCCAGTTCCTCGGACTGGATGCCGTAGGCCGCCACGTCTGCCACTTCGTCGTGCTTGTCCACCACCTGCTCGATTTCGAACATGGACAGGCTGCGGCCCTTGTAGCGGATGTAGTCCTTCTTGCGGTCGGCGAAGTAGTATTGGCCGTCTTCCTTCTGGATGGCCATGTCGCCGGTGTGGTGCCACAAGTTGGTCCAGCTGTTGAGCGTGCGCTGCGGATCGTTGAAATAGCCAAGGAAAAGATGGCCCGGCTCCTTGGGCCGCACGCAGATCTCGCCTCCGGTGCCCACCGGCACGGGCAGATCGTTGGAATCCAGCAAGGCAACCTCGTATCGCGGCACGGGGATGCCGATCAGCGCACCGGTCTTGTCGCTGTTGTCGTCGGGCGAGTCGAACACGCGGAACGTCTCGCTGGTGCCATAGCCTTGCGACATGGCGGCAATGCCGAAACGCTTCTTGAACTTGGGGATGAGATCGCTTGGCATCGGGATGGCGACGAAGCGGCGCAGGCCGTGGTCGGTGTCGCGCGGCGTGGGCGCCTGCTTGTAGAGCAGGATGTGCATGGCACCCAGCGTGAACGCCTGCGTTGCCTTGTAATGGCGGATGCGGTCCCAGAAACGGCTGACCGAAAAGCGCGCGTCGATAGCGGCCGTCACGCCATAAACCAGCGATGTCCAGAGCGAGCCGGACCAGGCGCTGCCCAGGTAGAGCGGCGTGCAGGAATAAAGCACTTCATCGGCGAGGTATTCGCGGTTGTAGGCGGTGCACTGCACCAGCACCGAGCTGTGGCTATGCAGGATGCCCTTTGGCTTGCCCGTGGTGCCCGATGACCACCAGCACTGAACCGGGTCCAGCCAGCCCGCCTGCTCTTCGACCGGATCGCTGCTGAGCGAGAGCCAGTCTTCGATGTTGGTGTGGCCAATTGCCCCGATCGGGGCGGCAGTGCCGATGGTGAACACCTGTTCGACGCCGCCAAGCGTGGCCATCTTGTCGAGCCGCGGCAGGTATTGCGGATCGATGATCAGTTTGGTCGACAATGCCTCGCGGAACGCGTCCTCAAGGAAGCTGGTGTGGAAATCGGTGTTGATCGTGGTAAAAAGTGCGCCCGCGCGCGTCACCGCCATGGCGAGTAGGATCGATTCCACGGAAGGATCGACCAGCATGGCGACGGACTCGCCCTTTTCGACGCCTGCCGCGATCAGGCCGCGCGCATACTGGTTCACGATGGCTTCGGCCTGCGCAAAGGTAACCTTGCGGTCATCCGAATGGAGCCAGACGATATCCCCGATATGCGTCGCCTGATCCCGCAGCACTTTCCCCACGACGCGGCTTTCCGGGTCGGTCAAATCATAGCAACGCATGTCTCTGTATCATCCCGCTCGAATCTGGCCACCGCAAAACTGGCCATTGCACCTTGGCGCCAGCACGATAAAGGTATCTGAATAGGGGTCAATAGCTTCGCATGCGGATAACGCGCGGGAAGCAAGAGAAAGAAGGATGCGATGAAGGCTCTGCAGGTAAACAGTCTGTCGGACGATCTGTCTGGCGTGGGGATCAACGATGTGGCGGTGCCGGAGCCGGGCCCCGGCCAGGTGCTGATCCGGGTCTTTTCCGCCAGCCTCAATTTCCCGGATCTGCTGATGACCCGCGGTCTTTATCAGATGAAGCCGGACATGCCGTTCACCCTGGGCGGGGACTGCTCGGGCGAAGTGGCGGCCGTGGGCGAGGGTGTGTCGCGAATCAAGGTGGGCGATCGGGTAACCGGCATCGGCGTGGGCGCATTTGCCGATTATGTCGTGCTGCCCGAAGCCACGGTCGATCCGATGCCGCAGGGCCTGTCCAACGACGAGGCCGCTGCCTTCGGCGCGGCCTATCTGACGGCATATGTTGCACTGATGGAGCGCGCGCGTATCCAGCCCGGCGAAGTGGCGCTGATCCATGGCGCGGCAGGTGGCATGGGATTGGCCGCCACCGATCTGGCCGGCGCGCTGGGCGCGCGGGTGATTGCGACCGGGATAGAGGATCACAAGCTCCAAAAGGTCGACGCGCTGTATGCGCCCAGCCTGCTCATCAACAGCCGCGAGGGTTTCAAGGACCAGGTGAAGGAGGCGACTGGAGGCAAGGGCGCCGACGTGATCTTCGATCCGGTGAACGGTGACGTGTTCGATGAAAGCGTGCGCTGTATCAATTTCTGCGGCCGCATCCTGGTCGTCGGCTTCGTGGGCAATCGCATCACGAGCTTGCCCACCAACCTGACGATGATCAAATGCTTCTCTGTGGTTGGCGTGCGCGCGGGCGAATATGGCCGGCGCTTTCCCGACCGCCGGCGCGCCGTGAGCCAGGAGTTGAAGCGGCTTGCCGAAGAGAAGGCAATCCGGCCGCACGTTCACGCCGCGTTCGATTTCGACGACTGGCGCTCCGCCTTCGCCGCGATGCAGCAGCAGGACGCGGTGGGCAAGGTCGTCATCCGGGTGGGCGACTAGGTCGTGAACCCATGGCCGATCACGCAGGGCCGCACGGGAAAGGCGCCGCATGGCGCGGCATCTTCCCCGTGGTGCTTGTCCCGGTAAAGTACCGATCAGCCGATCGGGTCGTAGGGGAAGACTGCGGCCGGAACGCACAATTCGATATTGGACGGCTTGAGCGAGGGCAGCCCTGCTTCGAGGATGGAATTCACGTCCCAGCCGCCGACGCGGGAAACCGAGCGGATCGGGCGGGGCTGGCTGAACAACAGGATCTCGTCGCCGCGCACGGCATAGATTTGTCCGGAAATGTCCGCGCCCGGCGCGCAGAGCGCCACTGCGAATTCGGCGACCTGGTCGGCCCGCATCGTCTTCTTCATGCGGTCGAGACGCGCGGCCTGTTCGTCATTTTGCGGCACGACGCTGTCCATCATGCGGGTCCAGGCAAAGGGTGCCAGGACGTTGCTGCGGATATTGCGCGATTGCCCTTCGATCGCGACAACGCGCGAGAGGCCGACGATGCCCATCTTGGCGGCGGCATAGTTGGCCTGCGCCACATTGCCGATCAGGCCTGCGGTAGAGCCGAACAGGACATAGCTGCCCTCGCGCTGCTCGCGAAAATGCTCGATCGTGGTCTTCACGATGTTGAACGAACCGCGCAGATGAACGGCCAGGACCGAATCCCAGTCCGCCTCGGTCATCTTGTGGAGCGTCAGATCGCGCAGGATGCCGGCGGGATTGATGATGCCGTGCAACCCGCCCAGTTCGTCCTTGGCCTGCTCCACCATCTGGGCCACGTCTTCGATCCGCGCCACGTTGCCGCCGTTGGCAGCGGCGATGCCGCCGGCCGCACGGATTTCGTTGACGACCTCCTGTGCGGGGGCGATCGATCCATCGTCCGTGCTGGCCATGCCTCCGCCCAGGTCGTTGACCAACACCTTTGCGCCATATTTCGCCGCAGCCAGCGCGCATTCACGGCCGATGCCGCGCCCGCCCCCGGTGACGAGGATCGTCTTTCCCTCAAGGATCGCCATACTTATGCTCCTTCACATCTCCGTGCCTCTCCTTCCTCAATCCGATGGACAAATCAATAGAGATACCTAAAATGTCGCGGGCGAGGCCCTGCCGTAACGACAGTCGTCGCCCCAGGGCGCAAGAGAGGAACAAGGCCCAAGATGCTGCTTTCCGGTTACCGGATCATCGAATCGTCCATGCTGTTGAACGGCGCGGCGACCGGCATGATGCTGGTCGATCTTGGCGCTGACGTCATCAAGATCGAAAGCCCCTTCCTGGGGGACTACCTGCGCCTGCCCGATACGCGCCACCTGCATCTTCAGGCCAGCAAGGGCAAGCGCAGCCTGGCGCTGGACATGAAGCAGCAAGCGGGGCGCGAGGTGTTCGGCCGCCTCCTGGCGACGGCCGATGCATTCATCACCAATGCCGTGGCCGATCGCAACGACAAGCTTGGCCTGGGCTATCAACAGCTCAAGGCCCTCAAGCCCGACATCGTCTATTGCCAGAACACCGGTTTTGGCGCGACCGGCCCGTTCCGCGAAGTGCCCAGCCACGGGCAGATGATGGATGCGATGGGCGGCGCCATCCCGATGAAGCTGGCCGATGACGGGTTGGTCTGGCCCGACGAGACTTATGTTCGCCGCGTCAATTCCATGGCGGCAGGCGGCGAGGGCACCACCATGGGTGCCATCTACGCCGCTTTCCATATCGCGGCCGGTCTTGCCCATCGCGAGCGAACCGGTGAGGGCTGCTATATCGACGTGTCCTCGGCCCATGCCGTCGCGGCCAGTGCCTGGGCCGGGGCGATCGTGGAAAGCAACCGCCCCGCGCGCACGGGCTGGTGGCAGAACCCGGACAACCTGCGCCCGGTTGCCCGGTATCAGGCCTATCAGACGCGCGATGGCAAATATGTGCTGATCTGCCCGGAGGAAAAGAAGTTCTGGCACTTGTTCTGCGATCTGGTGGACCGCGCCGATCTCAAGGACCAGGAACGCGGCGAACCGCTGCGGCGCGAATTGCAGACCGTGATGTGGACGCGCGACCAGGCCGATTGGCTGGCCCTGGCGATCGAGCACCGCTTGCCGATCGGCCCGATCAACAACACCATGGAGGAAGTTCGCAACGATCCCCAGATCGCCAGCCGCGGAATGTTCGTGGAAGGCGAAGCCGATGGCAAGCCGTTCACGTATGTCGGCCAGCCGGCGCTCGTGAACGGGCAGGTGCCCACGCATTTCACCCCGGCACCCGAGCTGGGCGAGCACAACCAGGAATTGCTGGCCGAGCTGGGATACGAAGCGGCCGAAATTGCGCGGCTGACCGAAGAGAAGGTGATCGCGGCCCCGATCGTGAGCGATCACATCGCCAGTGCGATCTACGGGGAAGGCTGAACAGGACAATGCCGGGGCAGCTGCTGCCCGTGCTTCTTTCCGGCGTCCCTGCGCGATAATTCGCTAGACACTCGATCCACCTTCTTGACAAGCCCGGGGAGGCCTGCGCAGTGTCCGGCGTATAAACAGATACCTTTATGTGGAGGGGAGTTCGTGAAGCAGAATCTGCCGCGCGAGACGCTTCTGGAGATGTATCGGCGTATGCGCCGCATTCGGCTGTTCGAGGACACCGCCGAGGAAATTCATCGCAATGGCGAAGTTCCGGGCACCTGCCACACGTCGCAAGGGCAAGAAGGCGAGATCGTGGGCGCATGCATGGCATTGCGCCTCGATGACTACATGGTGGGCAACCATCGCAGCCACGGGCATCCCATCGGCAAGGGTGCGCAGCTCGACCGGCTGATGGCCGAATTGATGGCCCGCAAGACCGGCGTTTGCGGCGGCAAGGGCGGCTCGATGCACCTGGCTGACTTTTCGGTGGGATCGCTGGGCGAAACCAGCATCGTCGGTTCGGGCATCCCGGTCGCCGCCGGTGCGGCGCTGGGCGCGAAGATGAAGGGTCTCGATCGCGTGTCGTTGTGTTTCTTCGGCGATGGCGCATCGAACGAAGGCACGTTCCACGAGGGGATCAACATGGCGGCGAACTGGAAGCTGCCGGTGATCTTCCTGTGCGAGAACAACGGCTATGCGATCAGCACGCCGATCAGCACCACCGCGCAGGTGGCCAATATCGCCGATCGCGCGGCCGGCTATGGCATCCCTGGCATTGTGGTCGATGGTCAGGATGTGCTCGCCGTGTTCGACGTGGTCAGCAAAGCCGTGCACCGCGCCCGCGCCGGCGAGGGGCCGACCCTGGTTGAAGCGAAGACCTACCGCTATCTCGACCATGCTGCCAACCTGGGCAGGAACCTGGGCTATCGCACCGACGCGGAAGTTGCCGAATGGCGCGCCAATCGCGATCCCATCGCCCTGTTCGATGCGCGGATGACGACGGAAATGGGGATCGACGCGGCAGAGCTTCGCCAGATCGATGCCGAGGTGAAAGCCGAAGTCGAAGGCGCGCTGGAATTTGCCCGGTCCAGTCCGTTCCCCGATGCCCACGAGGCATTTACCGATGTGTACGGCGATCGTCTCGCCGCAGACGCCTGATATCCTGCGGAGCACGGACAATGGCAAGCAAGACTTTCCTGGAAGCGATCCGCGATGCCCAATATGAAGAGATGAAGCGCGACGAGAGCGTCTTCATCATGGGCGAGGACGTCGAATCCAACATGTTCGGCACGTTTAGCGGGCTGAAAGAGGAGTTCGGCGCGCATCGCGTTCGCAACACCCCGATTGCCGAAGCCGGCATGACCGGCGTTGCCGTCGGTGCTGCCATGGTCGGGATGCGTCCCGTGGTCGATTATACCATGGCGCCGTTCCTCTATCCCGCGTTCGACCAGATCATCTCGATGGCCTCGAAGACGCGCTATCTCTACGGCGGCCAGGGCGGCGTTCCGGTCGTGCTGCGGGCCAACATGATCTATGGCAATGCCAATGCTGCGCAGCACAGCGACCGGCCGTACAGCATGTTCATGAATATGCCCGGGCTCAACATCATGGTGCCATCCAGCGCTTATGAAATGAAGGGCCTGCTCAAGACGGCGATCCGCAACAATGATCCGGTGATATCGTTCGAGGATGCGGCGCTGTGGTCGTCCAGGTCGGAAATACCCGACGCGGAATATACGATCCCCTTCGGCGTGGCCGACATCAAGCGCGAAGGCGAGGATGTGACGATCTTCGCGATCGGCGCGATGGTCAATCTGGCGCTGGCCGCGGCCGAGGTGCTGGCGAAGGAGGGGGTAAGTTGCGAGATCATCGATCCGCGCACCGTGTCTCCGCTGGATCGCGCGGCAATCCTGAAATCGGTGCGCAAGACCGGGCGCTTTGTGGCCGTCGACAGTTCGTTCGAGATGTGCAGTGCCGCAAGCGAAGTGTGTGCGCTGGTGGCCGAACAGGCCTTTTGGGACCTGCGTGGGCCGGTCAAGCGGGTTTGCACGCCCAACACGCACATCCCGTACAGCCCATCGATGGAAAAGCAGCTCTATCCGACCACGGAGAAGGTGGTCGACGCCGTCCGTGCGGTGATGGCATAACTGGCGGAGACGCATCATGCTGATCGAATTCCGGTTGCCCCAGTTTGGCATGGGCATGACCGATGGGACGATTCTGGGCTGGCGCAAGCAACCCGGCGATGCAGTGGCCAAGGACGAACCCCTGCTCGACGTGGAAGCGGCCAAGACCGACATCGAAATCGGCTCGCCCGTCGATGGCGTGCTGGCGCAGATCCTGGTGGCTGCCAAGGAAAATGTGCCGGTCCAAACCGTTATCGCGATGATCGAGACGCAGGACGCGCTGGCCCCTGGCGCATCGCCGCCGGCTGGGGATGCCCAAACGGCACCCGCTGTCGACGGTATGCGCAGCAAGGCGACCCCGCTTGCCCGCCGCGCAGCGGATATCAATGGCGTCGACCTTGATTCTCTCCAGGGTTCAGGCCCTGGCGGCCGCATCTGCCGCAACGATGTGCATGCCGCCGCCGAGGCCGGCATGCCCCAACAAGCCGGGGCGGCAGACGCTGTCCAAGTGGAACCGCGCGCGCGGCGCGCTGCAAAGGAATTGGGCATGGACTTGAAGATGGTGAAGGGCACCGGTCCTGCCGGCCGGATCGTGGAAGCAGACGTGCGGTCTTCGACCAAGGCTGCACCGCCCCCGGCCCCACCGTCGGCACCGCCATCGGCCCCGGCGCCTGCGCAACAACAGGCCGCAGCAGCGACGCCGCAGGCTGTTCCACACAGCAAGATGCGCCAGATCATCGCGCAGCGGCTGACGCAATCCAAGCAGACCGTTCCGCACTTCTATCTGACCGCGCATTGCGAGATCGATGCGTTGCTGGCCGCACGGGCGCGGATCAATGCCGCATTCCCCGGCGAGAATGTCTCGGTCAACGCCTTCGTCATCAAGGCCGTGGCATGCGCGCTCGACAAAGTGCCAGCGGCCAATGTCAGTTGGACCGAAGCGGAAATGCTGCATCATTCGACGGTCGACATCGCGATGGCGGTGGCAACGGATGGCGGGCTGATTACGCCGATCGTGCGCGCAGCGCAGGCCAAGACGCTGCGCGCGATCGGCGCCGAAACCAAGGATCTTGCCGCGCGCGCGCGCAACGGCGGGTTGTCGCCGCGCGAATACAAGGGGGGCAGCGTTTCGGTGTCGAACCTCGGCATGTTCGGCGTCGAGGAATTCAGCGCGATCATCAACCCGCCGCACAGCTGCATTTTCGCGGTTGGCGCTGGGATGGAAAAGCCTGTCGCGCGCCACGGTGCGCTGGCCGTCGCGACGGTGATGACGGTCACCTTGTCGGTCGATCACCGCGCGGTAGACGGAAGCGTGGCGGGGCAGTTGTTGTCTGCCTTCAAATCCTTCATCGAGGAGCCCCTATCGCTGATGGCTTAGGCGGCGTGGCCAAGGACGGTGGTCTGGGCGACGCTGGACCGCATCGTTGGCGGCCGAACATGCCGCAGCGTCGGCATTGCGCGGTAACCTGATGCGCCAGGGCCGCGATTGACCGTGATAAAAAAGAAAGGCGCCCCGGCATGATGCCGGGGCGCCTTTAACTTTAGAACGAGTAGGTGAATTCCGCGCCGTAGATGCGCGGTTCGCCGACCGTTGCAGGCGCCAGATTGGCACTGATGATGCCGCTGGCGTAGTACTTCTTGTTGGTGACGTTTGTTGCGTAAAGCGCAATATTGTACTTGTCGCCGATCAGATAGCTCGCACGCAGGTTGAGCAGGCCATAACCCGAAAGCTTCGGATCGCTGATATTCTGCGCCATGTAGAACGAGGTGATGTGGTTGTAATCTGCACGGAGGCGCAGGATGGCGTCGTCGCCGAGACGAAGATCATACGTACCGGCCAGCGTATATTGCCATTCGGGCGAAAAACGCTGCACGGTGTTGGGGTTGTCGTACTTGACCTTCACATAGGCGACGTTGCCTTCCAGCGTCAGCGCCTTGAACGGCCGAGCAGTTGTTTCGACTTCGAACCCGTTGATCTTGGCATTGCCCAGGTTGGCGATCTGCGTCGTGGTGGTGGGAACGTCTGGCGGAGCAAGAATGATCTGCTGCTGCACGTTCTTGTAGTCCACGTGATAGCCGGACGCGTTGACGCGCAGGCGGCGATCGAACAGGTCAGCCTTGACGCCCGCCTCATAGTTGTAGGCCTTGTCGGGGTCAAAGGCAGTCGACGAAGCGAAGTTTACCGCGCGCGGCTGCTGCCCGCCCGAACGAACGCCGTTGTTCGCCTTGACATAGAGGAACAGGTCGTTGGCAAGCTTGTAGTTGATGCCGGTATCATACGTGAAATAGCTGAACTTATCGGTGCGATCGAGCAGGCAAGGGCCGTTCGGCGTGGTCGATGTGACAATGTTCGGGCCGTCCTGATAGACGCAAAGCCGGCTGAAAGTGCCACGGTTGCGACCCAGCAGCGACTTCGTATCCCAGGTGTAGCGCGCACCGAGCGTGATCGAGAGCCGGTCGGTCAGCGAGATATCGCCATAGCCGAACAGCGACTTCGATCGATTGTTCGCCTGCGCGTCGAAATCAACCGAAGTGCTGGGATCGCCGAACACCTTGGTGATGCCGGTGTTCACCTCGCTGCCCTTTTCCTGGAAATAATAGGCGCCCAAGATCCAGCTCAGCTTGTTGTCGAAGCTCTTGCCCTGCAGCTGGAATTCAGCCGTCTTCTGCGTCTGCCGCTGGATGTTCGTGGGCGTGAATTCGACCAGCGCGATCGAATCCGTGACCACGCCCGACGTATTCTGGTTGATCGCGTCGGCATCGGTCTTGAGGGCCGAAAGCGTGATCTTGGCAGTGATCTTGTCGGTCAGGTCGTATTCTGCCGTGCCCTGAACGTACTTGGTGACGTTACGGCCGGCGGGAACGCCGTTATTACGCGGCGTGACCGGGATGAGGGCCGAATAGAAGTCGCTCGCGCGCTGAGGCGAATTCCGGAAAGTCGGCGTCGTGAATCTGAAGGGGTCGAGCGAGATGATCGACGTTTCGGTAATGTCGCCCGAGACGTTGGTGACGAGCGCACCGTTGTCGCTGCTGTGGAAGAGATAGCCGCTCAAGTCCACGCGCAGCGTATCGGTCGGGCGCCAAGCGAGGCTGAGGCGATGCGATTCGCGCTCGACATCGTTCATCTTGATGCTGCCGACCGGCGTCAGGTCGGGCTCGTTCACAAGATAGCCGGTCGCGTAGCCGTCACGCTTGCGATAGGAACCGGCATAGCGGATCGCCAGCTTGTCCTCGATCACCGGAACAGTGATGGCGCCGGATATCGAGCGCCCGGCAAAATTGGAAACGCCGGCGTTGAAGAAACCGGTGTAGCCACTGGTCACGTCAGGCTTCTTGGGAATGATGCGGATCGCGCCGCCGATGGTATTGCGGCCGAACAGCGAGCCCTGCGGACCGCGCAGCACTTCGACGCGCTCCATGTCGAGCAGGTCACCCAGCACGCCGTATGCGCGCGCGACATACATGTCGCCGATATAGACGCCAACCGAAGGGTCGGTCGTGATGTTGGGTTCGCTCTGCACCTGGCCGCGAATGGTGATGACGGCGGCATTCGGCGTGTTCGACGCGCGACGAATGCCCAGGCCCGGCGTGCTGGAGGCCAGGTCGGCAACGTTGACGATATTCTTTTGAGTAAGTGCTTCTCCGCCCAGTGCGGTCACCGAGACCGGGGCCGTCTGGATCGATTCCGCGCGGCGACGTGCGGTGACGACGATATCGCCGATGCCCACCGAGTCCTGTGCCGCCTGGCCCTGTGGTGGAGTGGCCTGCTCTTGAGCCAGAGCCGGAACGGCGCTGCCGATCGCCGCAATGGCGACCAGACTCGAGCCAACGACGAAAATGTTTTTCTTCATGTTTTCCTCTCTGTCATATCATTGAAATTCTTTTTGGTCAGCGCTTTAGCAACTTCGAGCCTCACCATCGCAGATGCGCCGCATGGCGCCGGCAACCGTCGCGCACGAGTGGCAGCACCACAGGTTCCCCACCCACGAGGCGGGGGACGCCGCAATGGCATGATGCAAATGTAATACTTTCGAGAATCAGGGCGCGTGCAGTTCGTTGTCTGCTCTGCGGCCCAGCATATCTCTCCCTGAAAGTTTTTTATGACGCGACGGTAGAGGTATCTCAATGGCGCGGGGGATGCAATAGCTATTGCGCCACGCAATTGCCAACGCGAAGAACTGCCAGCAACGGTGGCGTGGGCGCGGGCGTGGCGTGCGTCCCTCGATGAGCAGCCCTGCTGCGGCGCCGGGAGACCCGCCAGAGACTCCATGAAGATAGCTCGGCAACAGCCGCAGGGAGACGAGAGTCGGTCTGCGGCCAACCTTTCCGGAAGGATTTGCCATGCCGGCACAATCCACCTTGCCGCCCGCCGAGATCCGAATCTTCCCGCTTGGTGATGACGCACATCATCCGACTGCGCCATGACGTGTTCAAGCAGGGCGCAAGCGCCTGACACAGCAGGGTAGAAGGCATTTTTCGCAGAAAAGAGCTTGCTCTTTCGGTTGCCTCTCGGTTAGAGATCGAAGAGTAATATATTATTATATTTCGGCGCCCCGCAGCCGGACACGGATAGAGTTGATTCCAGACGGTATCTGGGCACTTGACCGCGTCGGTGGATCGCTTTTCCGATCGTCATTCAAGGCCGCAAACGCCGTAGGGAGAAGAGGATTATGACGAAGATCTGTTTCAAGGAACACGATGGTACCGAGCATCTGGTGGACGCGAAGGACGGCCTGTCCGTAATGCGCGCTGCCATCGAGAATGGCGTGCCGGGGCTCAAGGCCGAATGCGGCGGCAATCTTTCCTGCTCGACCTGCCATGGCTATCTGGAGCAGAAGTTCTACGACCTGCTGCCCAAGCCCGACGAGAACGAGGAAATGCTGCTGGACGGGTCGATAGATCCCGAGCCGACCAGCCGCCTGACATGCCAGATCATCGTGACTCCCGAACTGGACGGCATGGTCGTCCGCTGGCCCGAATCCCAATACTGATCGTGATGGACGCGGGCCAGGGGTCGCGGGGCAGGGTATGCGGTTTTCCCTTCAATCCCAACGCCATCTGCGTCCCTGCCTGGTTTGAGCCGGTCCGTTGAAGATTTGATAAGATCATGTTCCCGAGAGGATGATGTAATGGCGACAATCGACAGTTTTCGCGCCGTCGCGACCAGTGACAAGGAGCTTGCGTACAAGCTGCGCGGGCTGGATGCCACGGTACGGATCGGCCCGGATGGCGGCGCGTTCGACCTGGAAGTCGTGGCAGGCGAGATCAAGGACGTGCGCGCCGCTTCAGGCAATGCCGATGTCGTCATTTCGGCCCCCGATGCCTTCTGGGCCGAAGCGCTTTCAAAGCCGCTGCCTGAGCCCGGCTATGAAACGGTGACGATGGGCTTGTCGAGCGGCGTCAAGATCGAGGGCGATTTTGCCGCGCATGTCGCCGCTTACCAAGCGGCCTGGCAGCGGCTCTACATCGTTTTCCGCCAGGCAGTCTGCGGCTTGGCCCCGCGCCGCCAGGAGCCCGCACCCTTCCGCGATACCGACACGGCCGTGGGCCGCTATGCCTATATCCAGGCGAACGGGGTGGAAGCGCGCGTCTATTACGAAACGGCCGGCACTGGCGCCGTGCCGCTTCTGCTCCAACACACCGCCGGCGCGGACAGCCGCCAATATCGCTACCTGCTCGCCCATCCGGAAATGCAGAAGCGGTTCACCATGATCGCCTATGACTTGCCCTATCATGGCAAGTCGCTGCCGCCGATCGGCGTGCGCTGGTGGGAGCAGCCCTACAAGACCACGCGCGACGAGCTGATGAACTGGGTTGTTGCCCTTGCCGATCATCTCGATCTCGACCAGCCCTTCTTCGCCGGCTGCTCTGTCGGCGGCCAGTTGGCGCTTGATCTTGCCGCCTATCACAAGGAGCGGTTCGGGGCGTTCATTTCGCTGAACGGCTGGTACGACAATCCGATGCCGTCCGATACCATCAACAACGACATCTTCCGCACGCCGTCGGTTTCGGAAGATTATCCGATGTCGATCATCCTGGGCGGCACGACGCCGGTGGCACCCGAGGCGCTCGCGCAGGAAGTCTACTGGATCTATCGCTCCAACTTCCCCGGCGTCTATGCCGGTGACAATGACTACTTCATGCACGAGCATGACCTCAAGCAGTGCGGCCACCTGATCGACGCCCATGCCAAGCCGCTGGTGGTGATCGAGGGCCACTATGACTCTGCCGCCTATGACGAGGTGCATGGCGGCCCGGCGATCGCGCGCAACGTGCCTGGGTCGGAAGTGATCATCGCCGATGGGCTGGGTCACTTCGCGCCGTCCGACGATCCAGTCGGCTTTGCCGATATGCTGATCCCGGTGCTGGACCGCGTGCTGGCACGCGTTCAGGGCAAGTAACCAGAGCAGGCGAGCATAGATCATGGCCGACCGGGCACCAATTATCGACTTGGATCACCATTCGACCGACTTCCGGGAAAACTGGGAAGATATCGCCCGCCATCTCCATGCCATGGACTTTCCCATGGCATGGACCGAGGCGCATGGCGGTTATTGGGTGCTCGCCGACTGGGAAGAGGCCAAGCGTGTCGCTTCGGACTATGAAAATTACTCGTCCGACAACGACATCAACAACGAACGCGAAGGCTATCGTGGCGTTGCCATTCCCCAGCAGCCCTACCAGTTGATGCTGAGCGAGAGCGACCCGCCGCTGTCCATCGCCCGGCGCCGGTTGGAAATGCCCTTTTTCACGCCCAAGTCGCTGCGCACCTGGGGGCCCAAGGCCGAGGAGTTCTTTCACGAGGCGCTGGCAAACTGCCGGGGCCGCGAGGAAGTCGATCTGGTGAATGACATCGTGATCCCCACGACAGCGCGCACGACGCTCAATCTCGTCGGGTTCGAGGCGGACAACTGGCAGGATGCGGCGATGTCTTCGCACCGGGCCATCTATCTGCCGCCCGAGCATCCCGACTATCCGCACGCCGAAATAGCCAATACCCGGCAGATGTTCACCCGTTATCTGGCCGACAGGCGCGCCAATCCTACAGGCGACATCATTTCCGCGCTGGCGCATGGCCAGGTCAACGGGCAGCCGCTCACCGACGCCGAGGCGGAAAGCATGATGTATGCGCTCGTCTTTGCCGGCTTCGACACCACGACCAGCGCCGTCGTCAATGCACTGATCTGGCTGGCGCGTCGGAAAGAAGCGCGCGCGACGCTGGCCGCCAGCCCGCAGGCGATGTCGCTCGGCATCGAGGAATTCCTGCGCTATTTCCCGCCGACGCCAGGCGTTGCCCGCAATGCGCGGCACGATGTCGAGATCGGCGGCCGCAAGGTGCGCGCGGGCGACCGCGTCTGGTGCTGGCTCGGTGGCGCCAACCGCGATCCCAAGAAATTCCCCGAACCCGACACTCTCGATGTGTCGCGCGCCAATGCCGGCGAGCATCTTTCCTTCAGTGCCGGCCCGCACCGCTGCCTGGGCGCACCGCTCGCCAAGCTGGAGATTACCGCCATGCTGGAAACGTTCATCCGGGAGATGCCCGATTACACCATCGACGAAGAGCGGATCCTGTCGTTCCCGCGCGTCGGCACGATCCTGGGATATTCGAGCGTACCTGTCCGCCTCAATGCGGCGGTGAACGCATGAGCACGCTTGCCGCAACGCAGCGCCTGCGCGCCGCGCGCGATCGTGCGCGCGCCTGGCTGGTTGACCGGGTCGGTGCCGATGGCCGCCCGGCAGACTTTGCCAAGGGCAATGGCTGGTCGCGCTTTCCCTGGACGTTCGCCTTGTTGGGCGAAACGGAAAAGGGTGCTGCGGTGCTGGACTGGGCCGATCGGGAAGGGCTGGGCGACAACGGTGATTTCCAGGCAGGCCCGGCCTATGGCAAAGGGCGTTTCGGTGCCTATCCGGTGGGCCATCTTACCATGGGTGCCCTATTGCTGGAGCGGCACGATGTGGCGAGCCGGCTGTTCGATCGCATCGGCGCGCTGGAGCAGCACGGCGGGATGCCCGTCGATCCGCCCGGCGGGCCTTATGCCGAACTGACCGACCTGCTGTCGACCGCGCAAGTCGGCATGGCCGCCGTGCTGGGCGGTCGCATGGACCTGGCCAAGCGTATTCGGGACTGGGTGCTTGCCTGCCTTGCCGAACAGCCCGCTCTGCCCGACACGCTCTACACGCTACGCTCGCCGCAAGGGCTGGTGACGGATGTGCCGGGCGATCTCGCCTGGGTCGGCGCGATCCAGTTTCAGGAGGCGCGCCAGGCCTATTTCTATCCCGGCATTGCCGCTGCATTCCTTGCCATCTATGCGATGCGGACGGGCGACACGGATGCGCTGGCTGCCGGCCACGCCTATCTCTCGATCAATCTGGCCGGGACGCAGGCCCAGTTCGACGATCTTGCCTCGGTCCAGGCCTGCAAGTTCGGCTGGGGCGTTGCCCTGATGCAGATCGCCGATCCGGCCCGCGACTATTCCGACACGCTGGTGCGAATGGCCGACTGGTTCATCGCCCGCCAGCGCGAGGATGGAAGCTGGGGACCGTCCACGTTCGTCTCGCCCGAACCCTTGCAGATCGAACTCATGACCAAGACGGCCGAGCACGTCATGGAAGTGACCGCGATCCTCGCCGCACTTGCCGTGGTTCAGGCGCGGAACCTGGGATAGCGCGCCGGCACCACCGGGCCCCATAAACGATTTGCGAGGTTGCCGATGTCGGTAGAATTGCTGTGCTTTACCTGCGGTTCGTTTCGCGCCCCGCTGACCTTCTTTCTCGGCGGCAGCGACAACAGCTTGCTCACGTCGCCCATCCCGGCCTACCTGATCCGGCACGCGACGAAGGGGTTGGCCCTGTTCGATACGGGCCTGGGCCTGCGTTATCGCCGCGAGATCGATGACGTGCTGGATTCGGACGAGGCCGGCTACAACTTCCACGAAAGCGACGAGTTCGCGGCCCGCCTGCGCGCGGCCGACATCGATCCGGCAGAGGTGAACTGGATCATCAATTCCCACCTTCATGCCGATCATTGCGGCGGCAACGCATCCTTTCCCAACGCAACGGTGGTGGTGCAGAAGCAGGAGCTGGACTTCGCGCGCGACCGTATGGACGGAAACCTCTACAGCGCCGAGGATTTCGACACGGGACAACCCTTCCTGCGCGTGAACGGAGAGCATGATCTGTTCGGCGACGGCACGCTGATCCTGTTCCCCACTTATGGCCACACGCCGGGGCACCAGTCAGCGCGGGTGCGGCTGGCATCGGGTGATGTCGTGCTGACGTCGGACTGTTGCTACCTTGCACGCAACATTGACCAGATGGCCGTATCGCCAAGCAATTTCGACAAGGAAGCGAGCCTTGACGTGTTGCGCCGGCTCAAAGCCATCCGCGACGGGGGCGCCCGCATGTTTTTCGGCCACGATCCCGATCAGTGGCACGATATTCCGCAAGGTACGATCCTGCGCTGAAGGCGGCCCAGGCCGGCCTTGCCGGCCTTACATTTTGGCCAGCACCCGCTGGAACAGGGCGATCGCCGGCAATGGCCCATCCAGCTTGGCTGTCAGTTCGTCCAGCTTCGCGCGTACCGGGGCGGCATGGGCGGGGCGAGCGCGTTCCCGGCCAAGCTGCCGGCGACATGCCTCAGCCAGTACCGCCGGATCGGGAGACACGACCAGCAGTCCACTGCGGCCGCCGCGTCCCACTTCGATCACGCCAAGCTGCTCCAGCGACCGCAATGCCTCGCGCAAGACCCAGCGCCCCACCCGGAAGCGCGCAGCCAGTTCCTTTTCCGAACCAAGGCTCGTGCCAGCCGGCCTTTCCTCTTCGAAGATCATCTCGCGGATGGCGCGTTCCACGTGGTCCGCTTTTTTCGTGGGCCGGGCGGGGGGGAAAAAGTCGTAGGCACGCTGGGGCGTGGTCATCGCCACGGGCTTGCGCTGATAGAAGGCCGAAGTTTCGATGAACCTTCGGCAGATTGCCGTGAAATCATCCGATGCTGCGCGTGCCTTGGCGATATCGCTTTCGATAACGCCCAAGGCCATGGCGCGAATGATGGCGATCATTGCACGAAAAGAGCCATGCCATGCATCATCGTCCAATTCGGAGTAGATGCAGGCATCGAACGTCATTCGGTTCAGGGCTCCCTGAAACAGGACGATGATCGGATTGCCCGATGCCGCGATAAGCGCCTGCTGAACACTGCCCAGCGCTTCGAGTTCCTTGGCGAGCGGCAAATTCGATGCGGCATCGAGCCGGGCCTGCCATGCGGCCGCCTGGCCGGGCGTCAGCGTGGCAATTGTCCGTTCGAGTGCCATGTGGCCGAACGCCATGTCGATCTCGGCAAATTCCTGGCCGCTCACCTGGACGAACTCGAAATAGTTGCTCAGCATCTTGCAGGCGAAGTCATGCGGGCTGGATGCAACGAACAGTCCGCCCTTTGCCCCCTTGCGTGCCTCGACAAACCCGTAGGATTCAAGAATGCGCACGGCCTCGCGAAGCGTCCAGCGTGAGACGCCCATGCCGGCCGCAAGATCGGCTTCCCGGCCAATCTGGTATCCGATCGGCCATTTTGCGGCCAGGATCCTGTCCTCCAGTTCGCGTGCCACCTGGGCAGCAAGCCGGGGTGGACGTGCTTCCCGGCTGTTGGACGACACGGCCAAAGAACGAGATGGTTTCATTGCCACAAAGGATTTCCTGAATGCTTCATTGGCGTGGAGACTGCTCCGGCCGTCCGATCATGAATTGCTTGGGGCGACCGTAGAGGATGCCGGCCGGCGATGCGAGTGCCGCTTGCGATGCCATGGCCCTCTGCCAGTGGGCAAAGCGCAAGCGCTGGCGCACAAACATTCATGGTATTGTCCTCGCGCTCGGCACATCCGGGCCAGAAAGTGAAAAATCGCTTGCATGCAACGCCAATTGGATTCAGTTAATTGAAGAGTATCATATTATGACATAACTATGGAAGAGGTTCGGAATGGAGGCTCTCGATTTTGCTGACAGCGCCCACCAGGCGTTCTTCTGTGTGGACGGCGCGTCCAGCGCGTTCCATCCATGGCGGCAGCCACGCTTTGCACCGCTTGCCCGTGCAACTGGCGCGAAGCGTGACGAAATTGGAGTGCATCTAGTATGAGCAGGCATCCTGCACTGGAACCGGGGCGTACGGCGGTGATCACCGGGGGAGCAAGCGGCATCGGGCTGGCAACCGCGCTGGAATTGGCGGGCAGGGGCCTGCAGATTTGCCTGGTGGACCTGGGGGAAGGGCTGGACGAAGCGGCCGAGGCTGTTTCGCGCGCGGGTGCGGCAGGCGTGATGACCGCCGCACTCGACATCAGCGATGGGCCTGCCGTCGATGCGCTGGCACAGGATGTTCGCCGCAAACTGGGTGTCCCGGCGTTTCTCATGAACAATGCCGCTTGTGGCGGCGGCGGGCGTCCGTTCGAAAACCCCGATGAATGGCGCCGCATTCTTGACGTCAATCTGATGGGCGCACTGAACGGCGTTCAGTCTTTCGTGCCAGCGATGATCGAACAGGGTGAGCCCGCCATTGTGGTCAACACCGGCTCCAAGCAGGGCTTGACCTGCCCACCGGGCAACATTGCCTACAATGTCAGCAAGGCAGCGCTCAAGACCATGACAGAGGGGCTTGCCCATTCTCTCCGGACGATCGACGGTTGCCAGGTGACAGCCCACCTGCTGATTCCGGGGTTTACCTATACCGGCATGATGAAAGGCTATTTCCCCACCAAGCCAGCAGGAGCCTGGGAACCGGAACAGGTTGTCGAGGAATTGTTCAAGGGACTGGAGGCAGGCCGCTTTTATATCCTGTGCGAGGACAACGAAACGCCGCGCAGCCTCGACGAAAAGCGTATCCTCTGGGCAGCGCAGGATATCATCGAAGACCGGCCGGCCCTTTCGCGCTGGCACCCCGATTTCCAGCAGGCCTTCGAGGCATTCGTGCAGAGCTGACGGGCCAGGGCCGGGCTTGCCGGTGGGCGAGTGCTGGTGATGACGATCCATGCGCCCCCACCAGCACCAGGCAACTACTGCTGGAACGAAAATACAGGTCGCGTCACATAGGCCGCGTCCAGCGCATCGCGCTCCTCGTCGGTCAGCGTTATGGCGCAGGCCGCGATCGAGTCTTCCAACTGCTCGACCCGCGTGACACCGATGATCGGGATCACACGCACGGGGCGCGAACGGAACCAGGCCAATGCGATCTGCATCGGTGACATCCCGCGCTTTTGCGCGATGTCCGCCAGAAGCGTCTGCACGGCAAAATCCTGGTCGCGGAAGTAGATAACCTGGGCCAGCTTGTCGGCCTGAGCGCGAGCGGTATCTCCGCCACCCTCGCGCTTGCGGTTGCCCGCCAGGAAACCGCGCGCCAGGGCCGACCAGGCGAGCACGCCCAATCCCTGATCCTGGCACAGCGGGATCATCTCGCGCTCTTCCTCGCGGTAGATGAGATTATACTGCACCTGCATCGTGGCAAAACGCGTCCAGCCGTTGAGCGCCTGGATTTGCAGCGCCTTGGCCAGTTGCCATGCCGTGTAGTTGGACGCGCCGATGTGCAGCACCTTGCCCGCGCGGACCAGATCCTCCAGCGCCCGGAGGGTCTCTTCCAACGGCGTGGTCTTGTCCCAGACATGCTGCTGGTAAAGATCGATGTAGTCCGTGCCGAGCCGCTTCAGGCTGTTCTCGACAGCGTGGACGATATGCTTGCGCGATCCGCCATGCTCGTTGGCGCCCGGACCGGTCGGGCCGAAGAACTTGGTGGCGATGACCAGGTTCTCGCGGCGGCCGAACTCCTTGATGGCGCGGCCGACGACCAGTTCGCTCTGTCCTTCGGCATAGCCGTCCGAGGTGTCGAGGAAATTGATCCCCGCCTCGAATGCGCGACGGAAAAACGGCATGCTGTCGTCCGCGCTCAGGGTCCAGCCGCTGTGGAACTGGCCTTGGCCAAAGCTCATGCAGCCCAGTGCGATCGGCGAGACCTTGAGGCCGGTATTGCCAAGATTTGCATAGTCCAAGGGATTATTCCTTTGCGTCTGTCGTCGTGGCGTAGGCCGCCATGCGGGCGTCGAGCCGGTCGAAAGCCAGTTCCACTTCCCGCTGCCGCCGCTCTGCGATGTCGCGGATGGCCGGGTCGGTTATGATGAGGAATTCGCCTGCCTCCACGCCGTCGAGGCAGATGCGGGCGGTGAGGGCGGGGTCCTGGCCGGCCGAATTGAGAAAGTTTTTCAATTCTTCGGCTTGTTCGGCCGGCAATTCCAGCGGACCGCCATAGCGTGGCTGTCGCGCCGCCCGGCCATTCCACAAGCGCGTCGCCGTCAAGCCGGGGCAAAGGATGGAGACGCCAATGCCCTCGTCCGCCAAGTCGCGGCGCAGTGCGTCCGCAATGGCGAGTACGGCGTGCTTGGTCGAGGTGTAGATCGTCGATGGCGCCATGAGCGGCAGCCCGAGCGAATTTTCCGACCCGGTGATGACGATGTGCGCCTGGCCTTTTTCGGCCTTTCGCTCCGTCAACAGCGGATGAAAGGCCTGCACAGTGGCGATCACGCCAAGGACATTGACGTCATAAAGCCATTGCGCCTCGCGCGGGTCGGTTTCCACCAGCGTCGCGCCGATCACCACGCCGGCATTGGCGAAGACGATATCCACCCCGCCGAAATCGCGCTTCACAGCCTGCGCGAGGGACGCAAGCGCAGCAGCGTCGGTCACGTCGCAGCCGTACCCGCGCGCGCCTTCGCCCAGTTGGGCTGCCGCTTCTACAGCGCGTGCGCCATCGATGTCGGTCACGGCAACGCGCGCGCCACGCTTGATCAGCCCAGCGGCCAGCGCCAACCCGATGCCGTTTCCGCCACCGGTTATGAGGGCGACCGTGCCACGTTCCAGCTTCATCGCATCGAACCCGGCTGGGGGAGCCTTGTCCCGCGCATGGCGACGGCATTGGTTGGCCGCAGATCGAACATGGGATCCTCTCCACTATTGAAGTGTATCATATTAACCGCGCGCGCGGCGGTCAAGGCAATAGAGGGGCACTTGGCCAAGCAATCGTCATGATTTCGTGCTTATGAGATAACGCAATAAGGCGTGCATCCGCGCGTCGGGTTGGCGGATCGCCGCGCTTGGGAGGAAGACCGCCGCGATTATTGAATGGGCACCGACTGCGGGATCGTTTTCCAGAATTCGCGGTCGTGGCCGTAGAAGATTCGCGTGCCGCCGTCGCGCAGCCGGCGCAGGTTGCGCAACGTGTCCAGGGCCTGTTCCTTGTCGTGCGTAAGGTCGGGAATGACGAGCGCGTCAAGATTGTATTTGAGATAGCAGCAATCAGCGGTCAGCACGACATCGCCGCTCGCCAGCGATACGCGCGCGCTTTGATGCCCCGGTGTATGGCCAAAGGTCGGAAAGATCACGACCGATCCGTCGCCATAGAGATCGTGCTCGCCATCGATCGCCAACACCGGATGGCCCAGATCGTAGTCGCGCGGATCATAAAGCAGCGTGTTCGTCGCGTTGCGGGCCGCAGCGCGCTCGCGATCCTGGATCACGAGCGTGGCGTTGGGAATGGAGCCATTGCCACCGCAATGATCGGCATGGAAATGCGAGTTGATGATCCATTTGATGTCGGCCGGATCGACATCGATCGCCCGCAGGCGCGCCGCGATTTCCGCGCTTTCATCAATGTCGAATCCCCAGTCGGTCGGCCCCAGCCGGGCATCAGCCTCGCGGCGATAGCGCAAGTTCAGGCCGGTATCGAACAGGGCCAGGCCCTTGGGGTGTACGATCAGGTAGGCGGGAACCGGCGAGCTGACGATCTCCTGGTCGTCGGTGCCGAAAAAGCTCTGCGGAGATTGGAATGTCCCGCAGGTGAAGGCAAAAAGTTTGAGTCCTTCCACGCTTCGATCTCTCCCGGTGTCAGGCCCCGTTGCCCTGCACTCCGTCGGCCGATCATTCTCGGCCGCGCTCCTGGCTCTCCTTCATAGATATGACTCTATAGCCATTCAAGTAACGAAATCACGATCCCGGCATGAACTGGCTGCTGGGGGCCAATTGGCAATGCGGCCTTCAGCGCCGCACCCGCGACAGCACGCGCGCTGCCACATTGTTGCGCACGGCAAGCTTGCGGCCATAACGCAATGCGGTCGTCGGCGAATTCCAGCGCAGCGCCTGCGCGATGCCGGTGCCGTCTTCGCCGGCCGCGAAAAGATCCTGCGTCAGGCCGACACGCAGCGAATGCGATGACAGCGCCTGGATGGCGGCCGAAAGCTGGCCCGCCGGCAGACTGACCAGGCCCATCTCGAAAGCAGCCAGTGCCACGCGCCGATAGATGCCGTTGATGCCCTGCCGGCTCAGCGCCTGCGTGCCAATGGTGTAGGTCGTGCGCGCCAAGGCCGTTTCCGAACCGGCTTGCAGCGCACGCCGCCGATCGACGCCGACGCGGCGAAACAGCAAGCCATCCACGATCGCGCTCTGGCCCTGCCATGCCGCCACCCGCCGCACGGTCTCGACCGAAAGCCAGGCCCAGGCACCTTCCTGCTCCTGGTCGGTCTTGGAAAAGGGGATGAACAAGGTGGCCGACCCGTCCGGCTGGAGATCGATATGGCCACACTCCACGCGGGTCAGTTCGCTGACGCGCAATCCTGCGTCATAGCCCAGCGACAGCAGCGCCGCGTCTCTCAGGCCCTGCAAGTCCCCGCCGCAGGCCTCAAGCAGCGCGGTGATGGTAAAGCCTTTTACGTCCTCGTTCAGTGCGCCACCGAAACGCAGCGGCGCCGCCTGTTTCTGCGTGGCGCCCTTGCGCCGCCGGTTGGCGCGCAAGGCATTGCGGACCATCGGATGATCTGTGGGCAGGCCATCCTTCTCGCCATGGCCGATCAGCCGGTGGATGCTGGCCAGGCTCGCCATGCGGCGCGCCAGGGTCGCGGGCTTCTTGCCATCGGCCTCCAGCTGGCGGAGATAGAGCACCAAGCCTTCCGGATCGGCAGGCAGCGGCACGCGTCGTTCCTGCGCGCACCATTGGACATAGCAATCGAGATCCGCCGCCAGCGCGGCCTTGGTCGCTGGCGCCATGGCTTCCAGCGCGGTCTCGACGCCAAGCTGGCTGACCGCCCGATGATCGGGTGCAAGCGCGGAAGAAACCGTCCTCAGCAACCGTGCGTCGACCGGTTCGCCGCTGCCGCGCCGCCGCCGTGGCAGCGTGCCGGCGTCGGTGCGGTGGATGACGATCTCAGCCATGGATGCAGGAGCCCTTCCCTTTCATTTTCGACCCTATACTTACCATAACGATCAATTATGGTAAGTGTTAAAATGAGGCGGGAAGGGGGAAATCATGCCCAGTTTTCGTTGCCCGGCAATTGCAACAAAGGCGCGGTTTTATCGGTCGCGCCTTTGTTGGTGGTCGTGATCACTGGGCGGCGATGGCGTAGATGGAGCCGTCGGGGTGGTGGTATTCGCCGGTGGAATAGCTTTTGCCCATGATGGACATGAGCAGTTCGTTGCCGCGGAAGGCGAGCATGGTGGACGAGCCCTGGAAGTTGTCGGCAAAGACGTGGGTCTGGCCGGCCTTGTCGGTGCGCAGCAGGCGGGCCTTGTAGGGCACCGGTTCGTCCCAGGTGGTGACGTGGTTGAGATCGACGCCGCCTTCGTCCACCCAGAACAGATCACCGGCAAAGCGGCCGAAGCTGGCAGGCGCCTTGACCGCGTCGATGAGCGCGGGAACCTTGGCGAGCGGGATCGGGGTGGGATCGATCCGGCCCTGGCGGTCCATGTGGTAGTGCAGCCACTGCGGCTTGTCGGTCGCCTTGAAATCGACATCGTCGATGTAGGAGGCGCCCATCTTGCCCAGCACGATGTATTCGCCGGCATATTCGCCCCACCAGGCCGGCGCGACCTGGATGTCGAGGGGCATCATCGGCGCTGGCGTGACGGGTGGTGCCAGCGTTACCCAGGGTTCGATATGGCCCTTGTTGTCAACGGTATAGATCGTGCAGTTCATCATCGACATGCAGAAGAACTTGCCTTCCTGCGGGCTGCCGAAAGGGCCGAACCCGCCGGTCAGGCCGGCGCCGGGAATGCCATCGTTGAGCGTGCCGGCATGGGGGATCTCGGCAAAGACCTCCATCCGGTCGGTGCCCTGCGCATACTTGAACACATAGTGCTGGTTGCGCGCCCCGGTGCGGCCCGGGCCGGCCTGGCCCACCAGCATGACCTGGTCCTTGTAGGCCCCGAACTCGGGCGGAATGCGGATCGGGCAGAGCGGCATGTAGGTGCCCATGTTCTCGGGTCGCACTAGGTATTCCACGCTGTTGTCGGCGTGCAGCTTCATGATCGAGCCGTGGCCCTTGCGCTCGTCCCAGCCATAGCTCGCCTGCCCGCCGATATCGCCGTAGATGATCGAGCCATCGGGCTCCAGCCAGTCCTGGTTGGGGCAGAAGATCAGCTGCGGATCATAAGTCTGTTCCCCCACAGCCACGATCTCGCGCGCGCTGTAGCCTGCCTCCTTGACGTCCATCCTGAACGCCCGCTCTTCCTTCAGCCAGCCATAGTCCACTGCACCTGCCATCTCGTCTGCCACGTTCTTCTCTCCAAATCTTCCCTCTTGGACCAGCATTGCGGAACAGGGCCGGCCACGGGCACGGGCTTGCTCCAGGCACACCGGCCAAATTGCGTTTACCCGGCCCGGCCAGCCCACCCTTCTGGATACAGGCCCTCCAGCGTCCCTGCTTCCCACTCCTCGTCGTTCTGGGCCATGCGATGCGCGACCAGGGCAAAGCTATCGCCGGTGCCATCGAGCCTGAGCGGCGGAGGGCCGGCATCGATCGCATCGGCAATCCGCACGGCCACCTGCTCGGCCGTGGCCGGCGCCTTGCGGCTCACCGCGATCCGCACGCGCACGCGCTCTTCCAGCAAGGCGTAGGCGTCCATGGGGGCATCGGTGCGATTTTCCCCGAAATTGCTTTCCACCGCGCCCAGCACCACGGTGCACGCGGCAATGCCCAGCGGCGCCAGCTCGATCCGCAGCGCATCGGTATAGGCATCGAGCGCGGCCTTGGTGGCCGCATAATGGCCAAGCAGACCGGTCGAACGCTTGGCCGCAGCCGAGGAGACATTGTAGATCGCCCCGTGTCCGCGCGCCCGCATTCCCGGCAACACCGCCTTGGCCATGCGCACCGGGCCCAGCACATTGGTGGAGAACAGCCGTTCCAGATCGGCGATCGCGGGCGCTTCCACCGCGCCCCAGATGCTGAAACCGGCGTTGTTGATCAGGATATCGACATCGCCTGCCGCCTGCGCAGCCGCGGCCACCGAGGCATCGTCGGTCACATCGAGCGCCAGGCACAGCGCCGCCGGCAACCCGGCGAGCGTTTCCACCCGCCGCGCGGTAGCGATCACATCGTGGCCGCGTTTGCCCAGTTCGGCAACCAGCGCCCGGCCAATCCCACTCGAGCAACCGGTGATCAGAATGCGTGCCATTGCCTCAATCCTTCACATAGAGCGTGACGACACCGGCCGAGCCCATGCCGATGTTGTGCTGGAGCGCGACGCGCGCACCCTCGACCTGGCGTGCGCCGGCCTCGCCGCGCAGCTGCTGCACCAGCTCGGTGCACTGCGCCAAGCCCGTCGCGCCCAGCGGATGGCCCTTGGACATGAGCCCGCCCGAGGGGTTCACCACCACTTTGCCGCCATAGGTGTTGTCGCCGTCGGCAATGAA
>Ga0207681_10000400_pt1 | contig 30171 bp, 23 predicted proteins | sample KBSS53metaG_FD_184324 | JGI IMG/M metagenome (GOLD analysis project Ga0207681, IMG submission 184324) | Switchgrass rhizosphere microbial communities from Kellogg Biological Station, Michigan, USA - KBS S5-3 metaG (SPAdes) (version 2) | ecosystem: Host-associated > Plants > Roots > Rhizosphere... | reverse complement strand
GGCGACGACCAGAATCGCGCCGTCCATCTGCGCTGCGCCCGTGATCATGTTCTTCACGTAGTCGGCGTGGCCCGGACAGTCGACGTGCGCGTAGTGACGGTTCTTCGTCTCATACTCCACGTGCGCCGTCGCGATCGTGATACCTCGGGCCTTTTCTTCCGGCGCCTTGTCAATCTGATCGAAGGCAATGAACTGCACCTTCGGATTGTTCTTTCCCAGCACCTTCGTGATCGCCGCCGTCAGCGTCGTCTTGCCATGATCCACGTGCCCAATCGTCCCAATGTTCACGTGCGGCTTGCTTCTATCGAATTTTTCCTTTGACATTCCTAGTTAGCCTCTTTGCTAGCCTCTTTAATAAGCTGCGAAAATCTAAAACCCGGTTAACGAACCAACAATGGAGCCCGCGATGAGATTTGAACTCATGACCTCCTCCTTACCAAGGAGGCGCTCTACCCCTGAGCTACGCGGGCGCTTTTGTAGCGCAAGCTGTTAGCTTGCGGGTTTCAACATCCCAAGGCGGAACAAACTGACAGTTTGTTCTACATTTCTTTGGAGCGGGCGACGAGATTCGAACTCGCGACCCTCAGCTTGGAAGGCTGATGCTCTACCAACTGAGCTACACCCGCCCACTTTGAGATCTCAAATTTCCGATCTGAAATTCGGGTCCCCTCTTTCAAACCGTACCTACAATCTGAAATTTGAGATCTCAAATCTCAGCCTGGTGCAGGGGGTAGGATTCGAACCTACGTAAGGCGTTAGCCTGCCGGGTTTACAGCCCGGTGCCATTAACCACTCGACCACCCCTGCATATCCTGTCAAGTGCCTAGTGGAGCCGGCGAAGGGACTTGAACCCCCGACCCTCTGATTACAAATCAGATGCTCTACCAACTGAGCTACGCCGGCCCGCTATAGAGTGCAAATAGCGCTTTCCGACAAAATGCGGATACTAACAACCCGCATACGAAAACGCAAGTCGCACTCAGGATTGCAGATATATTAACACTCGCGACAGCGAAACATTGGGCTGAGAGTCGCAATTGAACAGTTTCTTTGGAGGATGTGAGTCATCATTCGCAGGGGCGGGGAATGCCGTGCCCCTACATTCAACTTGGGTAGCAGGAGGCAACTAATCGCGAACGGCAGGAACAACCGGTTTGCCCGGCTGTCGCGTTCCGAATCCGGAGCTCGCGCCTGATATTACCGATCGATAGAAGGAGCGGAAATAACCATACATTGAAAGACAGGAGGAGATCACAACCAGCCAAAGCATCGCCCGCCCGGCGGTATACAACAAAACCTGCCAGTCGCTTGCAGTGACAGCGGCCGCACCGAACAGATGCTGAAACGCGGCGCGCAATTCCGGCACTGACCAAAACTCAATTGCCGGAAACGGCCGGCCAAAATTTCCCACCGGAGGTTTTCCGGCAACACTCGAAACAATCAGCAGCGCCACCGTCAACACCTGGACCAGCATCTTAAACTTCCCCATCCGCGACGCGGAGATCACTACGCCATCGGCTGCGGCAATCGACCGCAAACCCGTCACGGCAAACTCCCGACCGATGATGATCACCACGGCCCACGCCGGCGCCAGTTGGTTCTCGACCAGAGAAATTAATGCCGCCGAGATCAGAAGTTTGTCGGCGATCGGATCGAGTAGTTGGCCCAGGCGTGTTACCTGATTCCGGCTACGCGCAAAGTGCCCGTCCAAATAGTCAGTCAAGGCGGCACCGAGGAAAAGTGCCACGCCAAAAATATGGCGCGGCAAACCAAACCAGTTTTCGAAGAAGGGCGTGAGCAGGACAACGACGAGCAGCGGGACGATAAAGATACGCAGCAGGGTCAGAGAATTTGGCAGGTTCACACAGTTATGCTTTGAATCACGAACGACATTTATTTATTGAGATGTTTGGGAAGTGTAGGAGCGACTTTAAAAGGCTGTCAAGACGCTGCAACCGGGGACAGTGACCTGATTTGAGAATCTCTGTGCGTCCTCTGTCTCTGTGGTAAATCTTCGCGTGGCAATCCACCACAGAGACCCAAAGAACACAAAGGGGGCGCAGAGGAAATCTGAAATTAGGTCCAACACGCAATCGTTGCGTGATGTGCTGGCAGTTAGGGTTGCCGTTGCTTAGTTAACAATTTTCAACTGGCTCTCGAAATTCGCGTTCCGTTGGTGAATCATTTTGTTCTCAACGGACGCGCGGTAGTTCTCAGCCAGTTTTCGCTGACGTTCCGGATTGAGATATGGCGCAATATCAAGTTGGTTCCTGTCGCTCAAACGCAGCAGCACACTAATTGCGCGACTGGCCACTTTGGCGTCCTCGTTGGCGCCGGCGACCACCAGACTCTCCAGTAGCGAGCGCCGCGTGGCGTCCGACAGAGCGCGCGACTCACTCGACATGAGGCGCGGCAGGGTTAACTTAATCAGCGTAGCGGCAGGCTCAGGCAGATCGCGATTTTCCAGGAAGCGCTCGAGGGCGAGGGCTTCGCTGTCGCGATTTCCGTAAGTGCCCCCGCGCCATAGATAACTCACGGTATAACCAAGCAGCAGCGGCTGACTCACCGGGCCGGCGCCGGCTGCGGCCAGCTCGCTCGGATTGTGCAGGTAACGGTCATGCCGATACAGGGCCTCACGAATCGCTGCAAACGTGCTGACATCGGAAACGACGAGAGCAACGTCGTAGGGTTTGCCGCGATAAGCCCGATTCCCCGCTTGTTTGGAATAAAGAGCCACAATCAGTTTGTTGCCGGCTGTGACTTCCGCGTCTTTCCAGGCTAACCATGGTCCATTGTCATACTTTTGCCGCTCGGGCGGGGTCACTCGCACCACTTGCAGCTCAGTCGTTTTTCGCTCAGGCGCTGCCCATAACCATTCATCAACCACCAACTGCACGTTAGTTGACGACGCCGCATTCGCAGTTTCAGCGCCTTCGGCATCCTTGACCGGCGCTGATACGCTGCGCACAGTGGCCACTACGATCGAGCAATTGTCCGCGAGCGCGGTTCCGAGTTTCTGGCCCAATTCATACTCCAGCCGTTGCCGATTGCTTGACGCCTGAGTCGCAACAGTGGGCTGCGACTTCTTCTCGCTCTGGCCCAACAGCGGCGCGATTAAGGCCAGCAGCAACACCGCCGAGATCAAAATCCTTGATTGGTTAACCATAAAAATACCTCTCTGCTCATTCCGATGTAGGGCATGCCGCGCCCTTGCGAGAACTACCAAACAATGAGCCTGACAACTCAAGGCGTATAAACGTACGACTTTTGATTCACGTATGAAAGACCCAGAATCTGTATTCCCGCGTCGTCTCCCGGCTGCGGTGAGCCGCCTGTAACCGTTAGGGTGAATGCCGCGGAGTCGTTGGTAGTGCCCTGCAACGTCACCGCCGAACCACCGCTGTCGGTCCAAACTCCTCCCGTTCGGGTGCCGATGGCCCGGATGGTCCAGTCGGCCTTGCCCAGAACCACGTAGTAGCGCGGGAAGGTGTCTGAGAAGCCGGCGATGAATTCGCGGAAGTCGTAACCGCCCAGGGTAGTCTTCCAGGGATTACCTGTACGCGGATGCGTGACGGCCCATGGACCAAAGCCAGGCGAGTCGTCAGACCGGATAAATCTTGCCGCGCCGGTCCCATCCTCCGCCGACGAGGCGCGGAAAACCGAGGCGCCGCCGGTTGGTTCTGCATTCACTGCAACATTGCCCGCATCAATCATCGGTAGTTGTCCACCGGGATTTTCCATGGCCGTTCCGGGAACATTTCCCGAGGGAGTAGGCGTTGGCGTGGGAGTCGGCGTCGGCGTGGGCGTTGGTTCAGGCGGATCAATCGGCTCAATGGGCAACATCGGCTCGTCCCCCTGCTGAGTGGCAGCGGCGCCTCCCTGCGGCACCGGATAGTTTATCTGGGACGTGTCAGCGCGCAGATTTCCTACGTTGCCCAAATGAATCTTGTTTACGCCCACCAGCTTATTCGCTCCACCGCCTTCAAGGGTGACACTGAAGTTCATGGCCATGGCGAGCTCGGTCGATACGCCGTCTGCCGCTCCGCTAAATTGGACACCGCTATCGATCGACGAGTCGTTGGAATTCACTGAAGCTTTCACCACGGCCAGATGCATCACTCGCAACTCTTCGCCAGCATTATAAGCGCCATCACCATCGTTGTCGTTCCAACAGGTGATATTGAAATTTCCGGACACTGACGGAGTCACGGTCACTTGCGGTCCTGCCTGGACGCTCAACCCGGGCAGACCGGAAGCGCCCCTTTCGCTGGTGTCGCGATCGATCTTCCAACGGAGTTGATTTGCCGCCGTGGAGGGGTTCACGCCCTGTGCGGCAACCGCGAGAGTTGTCGCACCCTGGAAGACAACCGCCAAATCGCTCGTAGACGTACCTGCAAAACTGGTGGCGGCGTTCGTAGTAGTAAAGGTACCCGCAGCCGGGCGCGTTCCCGTGGCCGCGTTTTTGGTCGAAATCATGGTGGCCTGAAGCGAAGCTACAGTCGGTATGACGCAGGAAGTTTCACTTGCAAGCACGGTGTCAGCCGACAGCATGTTCGTGGCTTTCAGGCTCACAGTGACGTCATCGCCCGGTAGATAACCGATCGGAGCATCCGCCGGAATTAAGGGTTTGCCTGCTTCACGGTTTTCGCGTATCGCCCTGGTGACTGCCAAATACAAACTGCTCCTTACATACTTGGTCCAGGGCGCGCGCAAGCGAGCCGATTCTTCTCCATAGACCTCAGTTAACCCGGGAACCAGGTTATCGAGAATTTGTACCTGCTCCGGCCTCGCAATAGTCGAAGCGTCAGTCTTGTCCATTCTGTAAACCATCATCGCCCGGTAGTTATATCGCTGCCCTTTCATAACTACGCTCACGTTGTAAGCCGCATATCTATTGACCCCGGCAAAACGTTCGCCGCCGGTGTTCAGCATCTGGCTTACGGTCTCGGGAGTAGCAGCGAGCTTGTTCGACGCGTTCGGCTCGACGGAAATCTCGGGCTGTGTTTTGCTGGCAGAAAACGTGCGGTTTTGATCCGCTAACAGCGGCGCTTCCAGCTCGCGCAGTTTTTTTTCGGCAGCGGCAGCGCCCGGCGACCACGTCTGAGAAGTTTCTTTTTTCACCGGCTGTTGTTCGGTCAGCACAAAACTATTCCATTTTGCGTCGTAATAAGCGTGAGCCGTGCCGTCGCGTTCACCTAAATGGACCGGTGAGATTTTGATAGAGGCGCCGGGGTGAGTCGTTACCACCTCAGTAAGCGCGCTGTTGTAGATATCGGCGATTGGCCCAGTGCGAATGTTCCTGATTTCGAAAGTAAGATAATCACCCGGCTCAGCCGGCTTGCCGCTTTCGGCAGCCAGTTCGTCGACTCCGGCTGACTGGTAGCGCATCAGCCGCGCATAAACGTCGCGGACCAGCTTTTCTTCGACGCTCATGTTTCCGAATTTCGCAGCCGGATTGCCGGCGGGTGGGTTCGCTTTACTGGCCGTTCCCGGCGCGGTCCGCAAGCGGCCCTGGGCACGTCGCTCCTGCGACTTGCCGGTTGCAGGCCATGAGATAACCAGCAATAGAACCACCATCAAGTCCGCCGTGAGCTTTCGCAAGTTATTCATCATTGTCTTCTCTCCCGCAATTATTTCCGGACCCCAAAAACTCGCTCGACAGCATTACTTCTTTTTGCGCGGCACGGCTTTGTGAATCTCGCTGAGAAAGCTCGGCACGTCCATGTCTCGATACTTCACCACTATCGGATCGTCCGCGGCTAAATCCGCCGGCTCAACTTTCCCGTTGGTCAGCGCGAACAGCCCCTGAGTCTCCGAAGCCAACAGGTGTCCTTTGAACGCCGGATCTTTCTTTTTGGTCTTGGCCTTCAGGAAAAATACGTACACGCCGTTATCCTGAGCCTCCTTCTGGCCCAGCGGAGACACCATGGCGTAGGTGCCGTCAGGAAAGCGGTGGCCGCCGCCCGGCAGACTGACCACTATTGACCGCGATCCGACCGGCAGTTCTCCTTTGATCACTTCCTGAACTTTCACCAGGAAGTCCTTCGTGATGAAGTTGCCGTCCGGTCTGATTTGGGACTGATTGCCCAGGGTGCGGCCAACTATTATCAAATCGCTGCGTTTGGCCAGCTCCTCGATGTTGGGATAAATCGTGCTGCGGTTTGGCTTGTATCTCAGCACGAAACCACCGCCGGCTTTCTTCGCCTCGTCGTGCAGGCGATCATGGGGCTTCTCGATCTTCACTTTCTGGCCCACTGCCGATGCCCCCGCAATCACCAGCAAACCCACTAACAACAACGCCATCTTCTTAGACATTTTCTAACCTCCAGCCTGTGGCTCACTCGTCCCGCTACTTCGCCGGTTACAAATCGACTTCTTCTTCCCAGCAGTAATCCCAGTCGCAGCACCAGCCGTCTTCGCACCAGCACCAATCCCAGCAATCACCGCCGCCTCCGCCGCCGCCGCCACCGCCGCCGCAGTATTCGTCGCTGACGACACAGGAGTTGGTGCATTCGTCACCCTCGCTGTAGATACTGCCGTCCTGGCAATAACGCACTTTGTGATGACAGACGTTGCTGCAATCGACCCAGTAGGTACCGTTGCAGTAGTAGTCGTCCCAGTAGTACGAATATGTTGTTATTGGTGGACCGGGATTACACTGCGGTGGATAGCAGATGCAGTTATAAGGATCCCAGGTGCCGCCGGAGTAATAGCAGTTAGCCTCCTGCTGGCCGTAAGGATCGCAACTGTAATCACAAGTACAAGTGTATGAATCCCACGTTCCGCCGTTATTGATGCAGGTCCACTCCTGAGACGAGCTGCACCCGCAAGTGGCACAGTTAACGTTCGTTCCGCAGCCATTAACTTGTACGCAGGCGCCGTCAAAGCACTCCCAGTGAGGATCGGTCTGGTTAGGATCGGCACAACAGGAGTCTTGTAGGGCGGCTGATAGCGGCGCCGCTACCGGCGCTGCGTTCGCCCGCGCCGCCGCCGGCGCCGCATCGTTCAGGCTGGGCGCTCCGGCACTAACCACCAACCGCTCGCTACCGGCTTCACTCGCCGGCGCCGCATAGGCCAGCCAGGTCACCAGCATCAACAGCGCCAATAAAAACAGTCTTCTTTTCATCTTTCCGCCTCCTGCAAACCACGTATCCCCCGCGTAGTTTTAAGCCTTTATGCGATTCAGTACTTCTGCTTCTCTCTCGGGGCTCAAGCGGCCCACCCACGACTGCTTGACCGCTCCCGACTTGTCCACAATCAACAAGGTCGGCGTGCCTCTGACCCCCACCGAATCAAGCGAAGCTTGTCTTACTTCCGTAATCGGCACTCCCAAACCTGCCAAATATTTCTGCCCCGCGCTTGCCTCCTGCGGAAACACAGCTACCAGCCGCACGTTCTTGCGTTCGGCCAACTCACGCGTCAGCTTTTGGTAAAACGGCGCGCTCTCCGTGCAGTATTTGCAATGGTCTGAGAGCGCCAGGACAATCGTCTGGTCCCCTTCTTCCCAGCTCACGCCCGGCACTGTCACTTTGGTTCCTTCCGCTGGTCCAGCCGGCAATTCTCGCGAGCCCGCAGTGCGCGCTGCCGCCGGTGGTCCAACTACTGCCGGAGCGGGTGCATGCAGCAAATAATTCTTGACCAGAACCGTGGCGCCGATCAGCGCGACTATCATGATCGAGATGTTGGTGGCCAGTTCTACTGCTCTGCTCAACTTATTTTTTGGTTCGTTCATAATGTCCTCCAACTTAAGGCTCGGCCTTTTTGAATACAACTCTCTTTCCTTGCTCGAAGTGGCTATCTCTTGCTCTATCTGGCTAGCTCCCCTGCCTGCAGCGAAAAGAAGAAATTGTTGACGGTTAGTAAATGCGTGAACGTGAAGGCGGGATGCCGAAGTTCCGCTTGAATCGATGCGTAAAGTAGCTGTCACTGCGAATGCCGATCGCGGCCCTCACTTCTTTCACAGTTAGCTCGTTGGTTATCAAAAGCTCTCTCGCCATTTTCAGCCGCAGCGTTTGCAGATAAACACTCGGAGTGACTCCGACTTCTGCCTTGAACTTGTGCCGCAGACGCGAAGGCGAGAGACAGGCGACCCGGGCCAGGTCGGCGAGACACAACTCCCGCCCGGGTTTCTCTTGCATATGAGCGATGACGCGCTGAATTCTTATATCCATCGAGTTTTTTGCGAGCTGCTTTTTCCGAGAGAAATGCTTTTTGGAAGCATTAGGTCGCGGCAAGATAGACTGGAATGAGGAAGGTGTCTGTCGCGTGCGCGACAATCTTCAAAAGATCACAGAACCGACTCGAAACGGCAACGAAACACTACGCCGCGCGAAACGATCCGATCTCCTGAGTGATAACGCGATAACATTCGCAACTGAGCTTTACCATCGCGGGCCGGTTGATGATGTGAATGTTTCCCCGGTGATACCGAATTAGTCCCGCCTCTTTCAAAGCCGTCGCAGCTTTGGTTACGTTGGTGCGGGTGGCGCCCAACATGTGAGAGAGCGCTTCCTGCGTGAGCCGCAGATCGTCAGACTTGACGTGGTCGCGGCTGATCAGCAGCCAACGACAAAGTCTTTGTTCAATTCGATGGAAGCGATTGCAAGCCGCAGACTGGGAAATCTGGCAGAGCAACGAATGAACGTAACGTAACAAGATGTCCTGTAGCGGTCCTTCGCGCGCAAATTCACTCACCAATATTTCTGATTTGACGCGCATCGCGCCACCGGGAATCTGCACCGTCACCTGGTAGGGCGCCTTACTAATCTTCAAAATCGCCGGAACCCCCACCATGCCTTCGTCGCCAACCATGCCAACCTGTGTGGTCGAGCCGTCTTCGGTCGTGGCCAATAGTGAAACCATGCCGCTCATGATGAAGAACGCGTGGTTTATGTGTCCCGCCAGGTCGTAGAGCACATCGCCACGCGCAAGAGTCACGGGATGTAGGTTGGAAAACAGGAGCGGGTAGTGTTGGCGCGGCAATGCCGAGAGAATTTGGTTACTCGCAAGGATCAGCGAACTGCCGGTGGACGCCATTATGTGCCCTTTCAAGGACAAGAAATGGGGAGTGGAAGGAAGCGAGCGGTTGCGCTGATTTTACGAGCGCCTGTCTGACCGGGTCAATGATTTGGGCGGCGCCACCCATCGTTATGTAGGGGCGCACCTGTGTGTCCGCTCTGGGCGCACACATGAGTGCGCCCCTAAAGTCCTCACTCCATTACGTCACGCTTGCCCTCGGTTGCTCCGCACATTCCACTCGGCTAGAATGACTGGTTCGCTACCTCCCGAAATTCGCATCCGTAGCGACACATTTAGTTTTCATATCAGTCTTCGCCCATGGGAATCGATCGCATCACAGTCCGAGGCGCGCGCCAGCACAACCTCAAAAACATCAACGTCGATATCCCTCGCGATCAGTTCACAGTAATCACAGGCTTATCCGGTTCGGGCAAATCGTCCCTCGCTTTCGACACCATCTATGCCGAGGGCCAGCGCCGTTATGTCGAATCCTTATCCGCCTACGCCCGCCAGTTTCTGGATCAACTCGAGAAACCCGACGTCGATTCGGTCGATGGACTGTCCCCCGCGATCTCAATCGAACAGAAGACCGTGTCTCGTAGTCCACGCTCAACCGTCGGCACGGTCACAGAAATTTACGACTACATGCGACTGCTGTTTTCGTCTATCGGACAACCTCACTGTCACAAGTGCGGCGCGGCAATCACGCGGCAAAGCGTCGAGCAGATAGTTCAAAATGTCCTCGGCCTGACGGAAGGTGAGCGCGTCATGATCCTCGCGCCTATCGTTCGCGGTCGTAAAGGTGAATTCAAAAAGGAACTGGAGAAACTTGCCAAAGACGGCTTCCTGCGCGCGCGCGTGGACGGTGAACTGCTGTCGCTCGACGAAGAAATCAGGCTGGATAAACGACGCAACCACTCGATCGAAGCCGTAGTCGATCGGCTTTTGATCAAGCCCGGCATTAAGGAACGGCTTACGGAATCGATCCGGACGGCGTTGAAACTTACCGGCGGCGCCGTGCTGGTTTCCGTTGTGGACGGCGAAGAGAAACTCTACTCGGAACGAATGGCTTGCGTGATCTGCGGCATCAACGTGCCGCCGCTCGAGCCGCGTTCATTTTCTTTCAACTCCGCTTACGGCGCCTGCAAACGTTGTCACGGGCTGGGCACCGTCATGGAGATCGATGCCGCCAAACTGATTCCCGACGCCGGCGTCGCGGCCGACAAACTCGAGTTCATGGGCGCATTCGATAAGCAAGGCACCGCTTACTTGAAGAGCGCGCTGCAGGCGGTAGCCAAACACTTCAACGCAAATCCGAAGACTTGCTTTTCACAGTTGCCGAAAGAAGTTTCCGATGGCTTCCTGCACGGCGTCAGCGGTCAGTTAACTTTTCGCCAGGGCCTCTATTCCTACAAGAGTCCGTGGAAGGGCGCGTTGCGCTGGCTGCGCGATCGCTTGAATGAAGCGCCGTCGGACAAAGTACGCGCGACGCTTGAAGAGTTGGTCTCGCCTTCCACCTGTCCAGACTGCAAAGGCCGCCGGCTCAGATCCGATTCACTTTCAGTCCGGTTGGGCGGCAGAGGAATTGCGGAATATACCGCGCTGCCTATCGAGGATTCGGTCGCCGCGTTCGAGTCGATTAAGTTGAACGCGCGCGAAGAGCAGATCGCCGGTCAGATCCTTCGTGAGATAAAAAATCGGCTGCGTTTCCTCGAGAGTGTCGGCCTCGGCTATCTCACGCTCGATCGCTCGTCGGCAACTCTCTCGGGCGGCGAAGGACAGCGCATTCGCCTGGCAACACAAATCGGTTCGCAACTTCGCGGCGTTTTATATGTGCTCGACGAACCGTCAATTGGGCTGCACCCACGCGACAATCAAAAACTCCTCGATACGCTCTCGGCCCTGCGAGACCTGGGCAACACCGTTCTCGTAGTGGAACACGATGAAGAGACCATTCGACGCGCCGATTATGTGGTGGACCTTGGACCAGGCGCCGGCGCTCACGGCGGCGAGCTCGTGGCATTCGGCACCGCAACCGACGTTGCCAACAATCCGCGATCAGTCACCGGCCTTTACATCAGTGGTCTGAAAAAAATTGAGCTGCCGCTACAAAGACGTTCGGCGAATGGAAAGTACCTGACGATTCATGGCGCGCGCGCCAATAATCTCAAAGACATCGACGTCAGCTTTCCGTTGGGTTTGTTAACGGTAATCACCGGCGTCTCCGGCTCGGGTAAATCAACGCTTGTCGCCGACATTCTTTATCCGTCGCTCGCGCGCCATCTTTATGGCTCCCTCGCTGAACCCGGCGCGTGTAGTTCGGTTGAGGGCCTGGAACACGTCGACAAGGTAATCGAAATCGATCAGTCGCCGATTGGTCGCACACCGCGCTCAAATCCGGCGACCTACACGGGATTATTCACGCCCTTGCGAGAGCTGTATGCGATGCTGCCCGAATCGCGCGAACGCGGCTACAAACCCGGCCGCTTCTCTTTCAACGTCAAAGGCGGGCGCTGCGAAGCCTGTGAAGGCGACGGCATGAAGCGCATCGAGATGAACTTCCTGCCTGACGTTTATGTGCTTTGCGACGTTTGCCGTGGCGCTCGCTACAACCGCGAGACGCTTTCGGTGAAGTTTAAAGGTAAGTCGATTGCGGAGCTGCTGGATACTACGGTTGAAGAAGCGCTCGCGTTATTGGAAAACGTGCCGCAAATTCAGCAGAAATTGCAGACGTTGCAAGACGTCGGCCTTGGTTATCTCAAGCTGGGCCAGTCGGCCACTACCCTTTCCGGCGGCGAGGCGCAGCGCATCAAGCTGGCAAAGGAACTGTCGAAGCGCGCCACCGGCCGCACCGTCTACATGTTAGACGAGCCGACCACCGGCCTGCACTTTGCCGACGTTCATAAACTGCTCGACGTGCTGCAGCGACTGGTCTCACTCGGTAATACAATCATCGTGATTGAGCACAACCTCGACGTGATTAAGTCAGCCGACTACATCATCGACCTCGGCCCGGAGGGCGGCGAACACGGCGGCCGCGTGGTTGTCGCCGGCACGCCGGAAGAAGTCGCACGCTCCAGACGATCACACACCGGCCAGGTGCTGCGCCCGCTGCTGAATGGGCGGCTGGCGAAGAACAGCAACGGTCGCCGCGAAGATAAAAAGATCGCGTGATCTGAGTGCTATACTTCCCGCCGTTCGTGTGCTTTCGTTTTTGTCTTCGTGTTATTTCGTGGTCAGGACTGGCAGCCAAACTCGAGTACGAACCACGAAATCACACTAACCAGCATCACGAATAAACACGAAAGATTCAGGTGGACCTTCTTTGCCGTCATCTTATGACAACTTAGAACCGTTGGCTCTGGATAAGGTCTCAACCTATCCGCTCGCTTCGCGTCCCAGCAAAGTTTCACTCGACGATTTTGCGAAGCCGGTTCAAGACGATTCATCCTTAAGAGATTTCCTCGCCAGCCTGCCAAACATTCTCGCCGTGCAAAATTTGCGAGAGATCGCTTCAAGCATCCGGAGCGCGCGCGAGCTGCAGAAGCCGATCATCTGGGGCATAGGCGGCCACGTGATCAAGACCGGCCTGGCGCCGCTCATCATCGATCTGATGAAGCGTGGGTTTGTTACCGCCATTGCCGGCAATGGTTCAGTCCTGGTCCATGACGCCGAGATTGCAATGGTCGGTTCAACTTCGGAAGACGTTGACGCCAGGCTCGGTGAAGGAGCTTTCGGTGGCGCCGATGAAACCGGCAAACTTTTGAATCGCGCCGCCCGCGAAGGCGCGGAGGATCAGATCGGGCTGGGTGAAGCGACCGCTCGGGTTTTGCTGGAAACGAATCCGAAGCACGCCGGTTATTCTTTGCTTTGTGCTTCCTACCAGGCGCGCGTTCCCTTCACTGCTCACCTCACGATTGGCGGCGACATCGGTCACTTTCATCCGCAAGCCGACGGCGCCGCGTTAGGGGCCACCACCCACACCGACTTTCGTTTGCTGTCGGAGATTGTGCGTCGCATGGATGGAGGCGGTGTCTACTTGAACGTCGGATCGGCCGTCACGCTTCCGGAAGTTTTTCTTAAAGCGGTTACCCTCGTGCGAAATCTTGGGCACCCGCTATCGGGAATCACCACCGCAAACTTCGACTTCATCCAATCGTATCGCCCCCTCACCAACGTCGTCCGCCGCCCGACGGCTAACGGCGCCGGGCAAGGCTATTCAATCACCGGCCATCACGAACTTACTATTCCACTGCTCGCGGCCGAACTAATTACACAAAATCAGAACCGGGAGCCGTAGCGTCCGGCTGGCCGGACAATGGACAAGCAAAGCTACTCTACGTGCCGCGGCAGCGGCTAGGAGAAGGTAGCCAGACGTGAAACGTCTGGATCAAATGAATTTCGAAGCTGGAGGCGCGCGCAGATTCTCAGCGCACCTCCAGTGCGCGGATTTATTAAACGGACTCCCAGAGGCTTCCCCTCTGGCGACCTTCGTTGCGCGCCTTCAGCGCACCGATGTCTGCAATTTGACATCAGCCTTGCCTGTCCATTATTCTCCTTTCGCCCTAATTGAAATCGGTTTTCAATTTCATAACCACAGTTCAAGGTCAATATTTTCGAATGCTCATCAATCGTCTCTCATTCCTTTTTAAGCTTGCTTCATGCGTCCTTTTGATAGGTGCGCTTGCTTACGCCGCTCAAGCCAATGGCTCGACGACGCAGTCGCAGTTGCGTGGTCGCGTGCTCGATCAACAGCGCGCTGCGATCGCCGGCGTCAAAATCACGGCCTCGAGAAATGGCCGCGACGATTCGGCATCAACCGTCACTAACGCTAGCGGGGAGTTCTCCCTGTTGCTCGAGCCGGGTGAGTACACGTTGCGGTGTTCGGCCGAAGGTTTTGCGGAAGCGTCCTTGATAGTCCGCTCCAAACCCAGCGCTTTTGAACCATTGGAAATCATCCTGCAACTCGAGGGTTACACCGCCACCGTCAACGTCATTGACACGCTCGGTTTGGAGACTTTCTCCGCCAGCGCTACACGCACGCTCACGGCGCTCCGCGACGTCCCGCAATCGATCGCCGTGGTTTCGCGTGAGGCGATCAAGGACCAGGGGATGCAAAGTATCGCGGATGTCGTGAGGTACGTTCCCGGCATCACGGCCATCCAGGGAGAAAACAATCGCGACCAGGTCGTGATTCGGGGCAACAGTTCGTCAGCGGATTTTTTCCTCGACGGCGTTCGCGATGACGTTCAGTACTATCGCGATCTCTACAACCTCGATCGGGTCGAAGCCTTGAAAGGTCCGAATGCAATGATCTTCGGTCGCGGCGGCGGCGGCGGTGTGATCAATCGCGTCACCAAACAGGCGGGGTTCGCGCCTTTCACTGAATTAACGTTCCAGGGCGGGTCATACGGCAACGAGCGTGTGCTGGCGGATTTCGATCGTGCGCTGAACCAGCGAATCGCATTTCGCGTCAACAGCATGTTTGAAAGGTCGGGTAGTTTTCGTAATCGGGTTGACCTGAATCGCTTTGGCTTAAATCCGACGTTGACCATCGTCGCGGGTCGCAATACCCAAATCAGGCTCGGATACGAATTCTTTCGCGATCATCGCGTTGCCGATCGCGGCATTCCATCATTTCATGGCGTACCGGCGGAGACCGGCAGGGAAACTTTTTTTGGTAACCCCGATGAAAGCCTGGTCCGCGCTCGTTTGAACCTTGCTTCGGCAGTCATCGATCACCAGGTCGGCAATTTCAACATTCACAACCGCACACTCTTCGGTGCTTATCGCCGCTTCTACCAAAATTTTGTTCCCGGAACCGTGAACGCCGATCAGACCCGCGTCAATCTGTCCGCCTATAACAACGCGACGCGACGCGAAAATATCTTCAACCAAACTGATCTTACCTACGCAGTGAAGACTGGTTTCGCGCGGCACACCTTGCTGGGCGGGGTGGAGTTCGGACGACAGGTTTCAAACAACTTTCGCAACACCGGTTTCTTCAACAATACTTCGACATCTATCTCTGTTCCCTTTGCCGCGCCAACCGTCAACACGCCGGTAACGTTTCGTCAAAGCGCAACCGACGCGGATAACCAGGTGCGAGCGAATGTGGCAGCTGCCTACGCTCAGGATCAAATTGAGTTGTCACCAAAGATTCAGATCCTGGCCGGCTTGCGATTCGATCATTTCCAACTGCGGTTTCATAACAATCGAACCAACGAAGCATTACAACGTCTGGATCGTCTCTGGTCGCCACGCGTGGGCGTAGTAGTTAAACCGATTACGACGCTCTCGCTCTATGGCAGTTACAGCGTTTCATATCTGCCCAGCTCCGGAGATCAGTTCTCTTCCCTGACTTCAGTGACGCAGACGCTCAAGCCGGAAAAATTCAGGAACTACGAAGTCGGGGCGAAATGGGACCTGCTGCAATCACTCTCGTTGACTACGGCCGTCTACACGCTGGCGCGTACGAACACGCGCGCGACCGATCCAAACAATCCGACCAGGATCGTGCAGACCGGGAGCCAGCGCACGAGCGGCGCGGAGGTTGGATTGAATGGGCAGCCAACGCGTAATTGGCAGATGTTAGGCGGATATGCTTACCAGGACGCTGAAGTTACCAGCGCCACGGCGGCTGCGCAGAAGGGCGCGCGCGTGGCCCAGGTGCCGCGTCACACTTTTTCGTTGTGGAATAATTATCGCTTCGCCCGCAAGTGGGCGGCGGGTCTGGGACTGCTCCATCGTTCGCGTATGTTTGCCGCGATTGACAACAAAGTCACACTGCCGGGCTACACGCGAGCTGACGCCGCTATCTATTTCAACGTGACAGAGACGATCGGACTGCAAGCGAACGTCGAAAACTTGTTCGACAAAAAATATTTCTTGAACGCCGACGGCAACGACAACATTTCACCCGGAAGCCCGCGGGCGGCGCGCGTCTCGTTGACGTGGAAGTTTTGAAAATGATCACCTGCGGATTTACGCGGATGCGCGCGGATCAGGAAGTGCGGGCCGGTTATGATCTTAATGTCCTACCCGATCTGATTCGCGTGTCTCCGCGTAAATCCGCGGCTGATTAGCCGCCGCGTTACACTAATCAAACCTCGTAAGCTATAATCCCATCCTTCAAAAATCGAAATTGAAGCGCAATCATTAACAAGAGGAACCAATGCTGCCTGAGAAATTAGCTCACTTTGAACAAATGCTTCGGTCGGAACGCGAAAAACACGCGGAGAACGTCCGTGGCGATCAGGCTGCCGCGCTCGAGCTTTCAGACGATGGTGTAAAAGACACCGTCGACATGTCTTTGATGGATGTTAATAAGGAGTTGGCGCTGCGGCTCGGCGAACGCGAGTCGCAAATGCTGGCCGACATCGATCAGGCGCTTTTCAGAATTCGCGAAGGTTCTTACGGCGTCTGCGCTCGTTGCGGCCAACTGATCGATGAGCGCCGCCTCGAAGCCCTGCCCACCGCCCGTTACGACGCCGCCTGCCAGGCCGCGCTGGAAAGCGCCAACGGCGAAGACGAACACGCGACCTTGTAAAAAGTTTCAAGTTTCAAGTTTCTACTGCCTCCGTCTTGGCTCTGTGGCCGTAGTTCGAAGGCAGCCACCATCCAAGATTCTGAACTTGAAACTTGGAACTTGAAACTTGAAACTTGAAACTTGAAACTTCTTTACGCTTTCGGGTGCGCTTTGTCGTAAACCTGAATCAATTTTTCCATTGAAACGTGCGTGTACACCTGGGTAGTTGAAAGACGCGCGTGACCGAGCAGCTCCTGAATGTCGCGCAGGTCGGCGCCGCTGTCCAGCAGGTGGGTCGCAAAGGAATGCCGCAGCGCGTGCGGGCTGATGTCGTACCTGCCGGAGCAAAGTCGTATATATTTTTCAACCATCCGGCCCACCGAACGCGTGGTGATTCGCGTCCCCTGATAATTTAGAAACAACGCCTCCGGCTCGCGCTGCGATACCGGCGCCGCGTCAACGAAACTCTCCCTGACATCCAGATAACTTCGCAACGCTTCGAGCGCCGGCTCGCCAAAAGGCACGATCCGCTCTTTGCGTCGCTTGCCGGTCACACGGATTAGCCGGTTTTTGAAATCGATGTGACCAATATTCAACTTCGTCAGCTCGGCGACGCGAACTCCGGTGGCATACATCAACTCCAGCATGGCCCGATCGCGTTTTCCCAAGTCCGTTTCCGCATCCGGCGCCTCAACAAACTTAATCGCCTCCTCGACCGAAAGATGTTTCGGCAACTTCTTTTCCAGACGCGGCGTGGAAACCAGCTTGGCCGGATTCATCTCCAGCAAACCCTCGAGGACCAGGAACTGAAAAAACGTTCTCAACGCGGAAAGCTTTCTGGCAATCGAAGTTTTTTGTTTCTCGGCCGCGTGAAGCGTGGCTAACCATTCACGAATGGTGATGTGGTCCAGTGCGGCAAGCGCCGGCTCGTTTCGCTTACCGGTTTTTGGATTCGCGGGCGCGAGGTAATCGTAAAACTGTTGCAGGTCGCTCTGATAATTACGGAGGGTATGTTCGCTGAGGTTGCGCTCGTAGCGAAGATGCTCGAGAAACTGGGTTAGCAGTTGCTGCATAGATGTCCGATGTCGATGTCAGTGCCGTCAGATCCGACATCTGACATCTCGCATCTGACATCTCAAATCACCAATCACTCGCCGCCACATTCGCCGCCTTCGGCGAATAGTAACCCCGGCGCGCTCGCACGCGCACATCTTTGCGTGATCTCACGCGCAAATCAATATTATGAAAACGACCGTCGCGCCGCTCATCGCCGGGGTAGTAGCTGAGCACGTATTGGTGCGCCAGGTCGGCGGCGATTTGTTGAAACGCTTCGTTCAGTTCATCGGTAGTTTTAGGAATGTAAACTGCGCCCCCAGTCTGCCCGGAAATCTGCTCCATTCTGCGCTCGGCCGCGAGCGCGCGCAGGTTGGCGCCGTCGTAGAGTCCGGTTTGCACGATGAAGATCTGGCAATCAGAAGCAAGCACTCTTTGAATGGTAGTCTCAAAGTCGTTGCGGCTAGTTGTTTCAATTCCATCAGAGACGATGACCATCACGCGACGTCCCGTGTAGGGCTTAAGGTAAGCAGCGGCATCGATGATGGCGTCGAACAACGAGGTGGAACCTTCAGGCTTGCCAAAGTTCTCGATCGTTCGTTCCAGCAATTGAACGTCGCTCGTGAGCGGCTGCGCGAGATAGCTTTCAGTTTCAACCGAGTAAATCGCAGCCTCATCGGAGCGTCGCATCACCTGCCGGAAAAAGTGCCGCGCCGCCTGCTTCTCGAAGTCGCGCGCAAAATCCAGACTGCCGCTATTGTCGAAAAGCATTACGAGGCGCACGCTCGTTTCCGCGCGGGTCATGTCGCTGATCGGTTTGAGCTGGCCGTCAACACGTAATTCAAAATCTTCCAGCTTCAATCCGGTAATGGCAACTCCGGTTGGGTCGACCACGGACGCCGGAATCGGCACCAGGTTAGAGATGACGCGTACGGTATCCGCCTCGTCAACTTCATCATTGGAACTTTCCTGGTGAGCATTTGGCGGCCGAGACGTTGTAACCGGAGTCGGCCTGGGCCTCGCGGGTGTTGGCGTCGCGCCTGGTTCTGCGTTTGGAACAGTAGACTTGCTTTTTGTGGACGCTGGCTTCGATGTCTTGTCCTTGATACGTCCAGACTGCGCAAAGGCGACAGACGCGAGGGCGAGGGCAAGCAACAAGACCACTACAAGTATTGAGTAAAGCGCGGTCGAAAAGCGAAAGCTGGGAGCGCAAGCATCTTGCCTGCTGTGTGCGTGGCCATGAAGCTTGATGCTAAAGCTGGGAGCGCAGGCATCTTGCCTGCAAAGTGCGTGGCCACGAAGCTTGAAGCTGGGAGCGCAGGCAGCTTGCCTGCAGAGTGCGTGGTCACGAAGCTTGAGGCAGACAAGATGTCTGCGCTCCCAGCGCTGAGCTTTCATGCCTTTGCTCGCAGCAGTGGCTGATCGTTTTCTATTGCTTGAAGCCAATTGTCCCATTCTTTCAAAGCGAGCTCGACCTGCAGGCTGTGACGGTCACGCTTTCTACGCACGCGCTTGCGATCTTGTTCCGGCAGCGGCTCCAACAACGCGAAAGTGATGTTCACCGGCTGGAAATTTTTTGTTTCAACGTTTGAAACGTAGCGCGCGAGGGCACCCATTGCGCTTAGCCGCGGCGCCTGCAACGGCGGCTCTTCCAAAGTCAGTCGGGCGGCGTTCTGACCGGCGAGCCAGCCCATCGCCACTGATTCAACGTACCCCTCGACGCCGGTGATCTGTCCCGCGAAAAAAATATTTGGGCGCTCGCGCATTTGCATCGTCGCGGCAAGCACGCGGGGCGAGCAGATGTAAGTGTTGCGATGAATCTGGCCAAACTGCAGAAACTCCGCCTGCTCCATCCCGGGTATGAGTCGCAACACGCGCGCCTGTTCGCCGTAACGTAGATGATTCTGAAAGCCCACCAGGCTGTATGCGTCGGCCATTAAATTTTCCTGGCGCAACTGCACCGCTGCGTAAGGCGCGCGACCGGTGCGCGGATCAAACAATCCGACCGGCTTCATCGGCCCAAAGCGCAGCGTGTCGACTCCGCGACGCGCCAGCTCTTCGATTGGCAAGCACGACTCAAACCAGCGCGTCTCCTCGAAGCGTTGCAGCGGAACGCTCTTCGCTTCGATCAGCGCGGCGTAAAAGCGCGCGTACTGTTCTTCATCGAATGGGCAGTTCAGATAATCGTCACCGCCCTTGCCGTAACGCGCGGCGGGAAAAGCAATCTCGCGATTGATCGAGTCGGCAGCGACGATGGGAGCGATGGCATCGTAGAAGTAAAGCTGATCGCTGCCGGTTAGCTTCATGATCTCGGCGGTGAGAGCGTCGGACGAAAGCGGACCGGTGGCGATGATTGTTATCTCGTCAACGGGAATTGTCCTTACTTCTTCACGAACCAGCTCGATGTGGGTATTACTCTCGATGCGCTCCGTGATCAGTTGGGCAAATTTTTCCCGATCGACGGCCAGCGCGGCGCCGGCAGGCACGCGCGTCGCGGTGGCGCATTCCATCACCAAGGAGCCAGCGCGCCGGAGCTCTTCTTTCAAGAGGTAAGGCGCGCTGCCGGGTTCGTCTGACTTTAATGAATTAGAACAAACGATCTCGGCGAGCTGGTCGGTGCGATGCGCAGGCGTTTGCATGACCGGGCGCATTTCGAACAGACGCACCTCGGCGCCGGCACGCGCTGCCTGCCACGCCGCTTCGACGCCGGCCAATCCCCCGCCAATTACGTTAACCTTTTTCATTACACCACGCCGCCAGTTTTAAGCCGCGGATTTACGCGGAGATACGCGGATAAGATGTTATCCGTTTGCGCCTTCTTTTTCAGATTCGAGTCGTCCGCGTTAATCCGCGGCTTATTTCTGCACGGAAGGCGGCAGAGCCGCGAAGACCTCAAGGCTTTTTCACCGAGGAGTCACTTTTCGGTGCGTCGAGTTTGTAGTCGCCGACGTCGCCGGAGAAATGTTTGTAGTCGCTCCATTCGATCGTCTGGTTGTAGTCGCCGCCGCCAAACAGCAGCACCTTAACCGATAGATTGATCTGCGCCATCCGCGGCAGCCAGACGCCTTCCACCATGCGCGTCTGCTCCATCACAAACGCCGCGCCGGGACGCAAATTAACCAGAAGCCCGCCGGCCATCTTGAATCCTTCCGCCAGCCGCGCCTCGAGCCGCATCACCTGTTTATCAACCGGATCGATCCAGGCCACGCCGACGAGTTTCGAAATTAGTTCTTCCTGACGATTAGAGGGTTTGAACCCCAGGCGCGGACGAAAGTCGAAGACTACGGCTTCGCGATCGCGGAAGCGCTCCCGTCTCGGCGACACAAACTCATGAATCTTTAAGAACTGAGAAATGTCGACATCGTCATCATCATCCTCACCTTCTTTGGCCTGCGCGCTTTTCTTTCGGCGTCGCTCCGCCCGCTGCTTTTGGGCCTTCTGCGCATCCTTGTCCTTGTCGCGTTCAGCTTTCGCAAATTCCTCTTCCACGCGCTTCTGCTCTTTAACCGCACGTTCGCCGGACAACGGCACTCCGTTTTCACTAATTAACTTCATCACCGGCGCGCGATGCGCAATCGGAAACACTTCAAACACCTTGACCGTTTCCTTTTTCACTTCACCCTTGCTGCTGATCTCCCGCGCCGTCTCTTTTTGCGCAAACGAATATTCCATGAAGCGCTGCTCAAGCTGGTCCTGATGTAACGAGACCTCGCGCAGCAATGCCGCCACGTCCAGATCTTCGGCAGCCCGCGGTGGATCGAAAGCTGTATCCGGCAAGCTGTTGTTGTAACTTACGCGTTGCAGCAGAAAGGTCAACTCGCCGGTGCCGCCGTTATCAACGCTCATGCGATGCGGCTCGAGAATGTTTCCGTCCGCGCGATAATCTTCAAAACGCGTGGTCGTTTTGCGAGCATCGTCTTCAATGCCGGTTAGCAACTTCGTCGTGGGACTGAAGAGGTAACGCAATCGCGCGCCGCTGCGCAGTGAAAACTCGATGACGTACGCCGAATCGTTTCCGGTGTTTCTGAAAGAGACTACCCGCGCCAGCACGTTGCGTTTCTTGAGATCGATTAGGTGACTGGCGTCAAGCGCGGCCTGAAGTCTGGCGGCGGCGGCCTCGGCGTCGGTAAGGGTGCGAAGTTTTCCATCAAGGCCATGCAGCCATGCCGAACGTGGATTCGCGGCGGAGACGATTTGACCGTTTCCGAAAGTAAGTTCGGTGCGGACTGACGCAGGAAATTTGATTTGTGTCTTCGCAATACCCATCGCTTGGGCTTTGAGTTGAATCTCCCACTCGCAGGTAGCGTCATGAATGGCCGCGACGCGTTTCTTGCCGCCGATTACTTTCAAGTAGCTGTCGATAATTTTCTCAGCCGATGGCAGGCGACCGGGTGCCGGCGTGGCTTGCGCACGGAGCGATTGGCGAGGCGCCGCAACGAAAACCATCAACAACACCGCAATCACGGCTAGCCGTTTCAAGAGGAGGAAGAAGTAACCGGCGAGTGTGTCCGCTAAGTGATTCATCAAGAGACTATTTAATTAGAGGGATTCTTGGCGCGCGCTTGCTACGGCAGAGCCGCGAAGCCGAACCATGATTCCGAGTTACACCTACTATTGAAGTCGCACACCGCTATTCCACGGATTTCATGAGTAAAGATCACTTCGTCTTCTTCGCAGCGCTCTTGCGTTTGCTTGATCCAGACTTCGCGCCTTCCTTCTTGCGTTTTTTCTCGACTTTCTTATGGGCCGCGGCGGTTATCTGTGCCACGCGCTCGGCTTGCGTGAGCCGCTTGCCTTGACCGCCCTGCTGACTGGCGTGTTCCTGGTCCGTCATCTCGCCTTGATGTTTTTGATACTCGAATTCGTTGACCTGCGTAGCGCCAATTTTCGAAATTTCAAGATTACGCATCTGTTCTCTACCCATGTCGTTCGTTCCTCCGATTTGTTATTCGTCTGCTTGACACTACAAACTTCGCGTTCGTATAGTTCACCTCTCACGCGCGCAGACACTTTTCGAGTGACTGCATGACAGCCGGCTTAGCTCAGTTGGTAGAGCGTCTGATTCGTAATTAGAAGGTCGCCGGTTCAATTCCGGCAGCCGGCTCCAATTTGAATCAAGTATTTACAGCCACTCGCGTGAGTGGTTGTTTTAGTGTTTGTGGCATTTTTGTGGCAGCGTGTTCGACCGCGCTCCTGAGGCTCTCATCAGAGGCATGCGTGTACCGCATAGACATCTGAATATTCGAGTGGCCCAACAGTCGCGCAATCGTCGTTGCGTTACATCCCGCATCACCTAAGCGCGTCGCAAAGGTGTCACGCAGATCGTGGAAGTGAAAATCTTCTATGCCTGCGTCGATGCAAGCAGCCACAAAAGCCTTTTTCACGTCCGCTAGACCTTCACCCGTTTATTAGCTTTGGCCCAGGGCAAATACGTCTCACTGACGAATTGGCTAAAGTCCTGGTTGCCAAGTTGCGCCGCGCCGTAGGTAGCCCTGAAACACCTGATCACGCGCCTTCACTTCGGCTTGTTCTGCCTGAAACTTAGAACGCGCTTCGGGTATAGCTTCGCGGTAGCGGACCCTTTGATCTGAAAAGAGAAATGCCAGCGTCCACCACGTTTTTTAACTGTCATAGATCAGACCTCCGTTTGGTCGGCGGTTGCAGCCACAGAGGTTTGGCGAATAGTACCTGAGCTTGCCGCCTGCTCCAAAACTCATTTCTCTTTGTCTCTTATCCACTCGACAATCCCATCAAAGTCGAAGGCGTAGTAGGTCTCCGACTTTGTGATAGGGGTGGGTGCTGAGCGCAGGTCGTCGGTCCCAAATTAACTGCGGGATATGGCGCTCGGGTGTGAGGCGAAGGTGTCTATACTTTTCGCGATTGCAGCGTCGGTATAGTAAGCACAGGTTGAACAGTGTCGAGTTGCCAAGGACTGTCGAATGAAACTGACTCTCTTCTGGAGTGAGAGGACGCTGAGACGCCTTGATCGCTCATAAGAAGATACTAACCACACCCCCGGCGCGAACACCCTCGTACATCGGCAAATGAAGGACCGAGACGAAAACCATATCGGGGTGAGCATCCGGATAGCCCGATCCTATGTTGATGGCGAGAATTACTTGTCGGTGGTTATACCCTTCGGATACGCGGTAACCATAAAGGAGTAATCAGCGCTCGTCGTGGAGCTTCGACTTTTTGAGAGGACTTTGATTATGTTGGGTGCGCGTCCTAAGTCCAAAGAACAATGGCAGTCAACGGCGACGGTGGTTTTTAGTTTCTAGTAGAGTCGTTGAAGGTCAAACTATCGGGTGGTGACCGAACACGCGATGCGAAACTCGTCGATTCTTTGATATTTACAGCGGAGTACTGGTCTGTCTTCTATGAGGAGACTCGCTGACGTCCGCATTTGCCTGGAAGTGAATACTTTTTATAAGTTCCTCATCAATTGCGAGCGTTCGCTTTCACAACGTGTTTTTGAGTTATCACGCGATCAATTTGTTTTCCCGTCGTTCACTCGCTGCTCCGTGGTCCTGATGGAACGGCACGTTCCTCCAGTTGATACCTTTCAACTATAACTCCGCTCTCCATTAATCGGGCCACCATTGCCGCACGAGATCCTACGCCCAGCTTTGCATAGATCCGTCGTAGGTGAGTGCTGACAGTCCACGAACTGATCGCCAGGGCAGCGGCTATCGACTTGTTCGGAAATCCCACCGAAACCATGCGGGCTATTTCAGTCTCACGCGGACTCAACGAGATCCTTGCCAGCGGTGAATCATCTACGCGCAATAAGATACAGCGAATGCCATTGAGTTCCGTGTCCAGAATAATCCCGGTTTGAGACGCTCCTTCTTGCGGTAATTCGAGCACCGCAATCCGTGAAACTCTTCTTACCAGTTGTTCTACTACCACTCCTAAGGCGCGTGAGGTCGTTTTTTTCGACGACACCGTCTCGGATCGCTTGGCGATGATACCAGGGAAGCTCATTGAAATCGCCTTGTTCGATCTGAAAGGAATGAGGATCAGGATACGGGGCGATGGAGCAAACGCTAGACGTTATTCGACCCTCGGAGCAAAACCTTCTTCAAATGTCCTGAAACGCCACATCCGCTGGGTCTGATTTAAGAAAACCCACTGACGACGAGGCAAACAATGATAGAGACTCAGACGCTTAATCACTTCTGTCGGCATGAGGTGGCCTTAGCCTACGGGTTTGGTAAAGAGGTACTTTCTCATTGAGACAAAAGTGGGTCCACAAATAATAGCACATGATCGTTAGCTGTAACGTCGCACGATCGAGTTACGCTCAATTGAACGACCACATCCAGGCTAGCGTCAAAAAGCGACTTTACGTCCGATCTCCTTCAACCTAAAGTAGCCTCTCCTTTGGATCAAAAAGGGTAAATAGTTGCTTCACACCCTGGGACTTCAACTGCGATAGCTTTGCCCGAGCGACGTGCCATGCAAGCTGCCAGCGCCTGGTTCGCACTAACGACCAGAATCCATCGCGAAAAACACGTTTCCAAACTCTTAGAGCTTCGACAATTTGAGGTTTTCCTACCGTGCTATCACAGGCGACAACGCTGGTCCGATCGGTATGTGAATATCGAAGAACCGTTCTTCCCGGGCTATCTGTTCTGTCATTTCAGTGCTACCGAAAAGCTCTCGATCCTTATGGTGCCCGGCGTGCTTTCGATCGTCGGCATCGGTAATCGCCCAACCTCCATTGACGATGCCGAAATAGCGAGCCTGCAAAGCGTGGTGGCGTCTGGTCTGACTGTTTGTGCGTGCCCGTTTGTCGAGACTGGTCAAAGGATAGAGATTCGCGATGGTCCATTGCGTGGATCGCAGGGAACAGTTCTCAATTGTTCCATAGAAACAAACAGGCTCATCGTCTCGGTGTCATTGTTAAGACGAAGCGTAGCAGTAAGTATCGATCCTGACTGGGTCATGGCCGCATACCATTAAATGAAAATCACAAGAGCGCTCGGCTCCTATCTGATCTTCGTAGGCATTCCTGTCTTAGGAATTCTGGGTTTACTCCAGATCGGCAAGACCGCGACCGCGCCGGCGTCAGTCGGAGGAGTTTGGAACCTCACGATAGTTCGCGACGAGTGGGATTGTGAGTCAGCGCCGATTAAGGCACACGTGATGCAGATCTCTCAATCCGGAAGATTTATCGTGATCACTCTGGGCAATCGATCGGCGACGCTGACCGGTGAGATTAAAGAACTGGCTATCTCGGCTTCGGGTAACTCGATCGACATGCCAAAAGATTCTTTCAAAATACAGTTGAACGGAATGCTGGATCCGGCCACAACTACCGTTAACGGAAACATCGTCTTCAGCCCCTGTGGTAAATGGCAATTCTCAGCGACTCACCAGGCTGACTCAAACTCAAGAGGTGTCAATCACTGATGCTGCACTTGCCAACCCTTCTCATCCAGGTAGCAATTATCATCCTGCTGGCCCGTGTAGCAGGCGGACTTGTTCGGAAACTGGGCCAACCGCAAGTAGTCGGCGAGATGATCGCCGGGCTTGCATTGGGACCTTCGTTGCTCGGCTGGTTGTCTCCGCAAGTCTCAATGGCCCTGTTTCCTCCCGAGAGCCTGGGCTACCTGAGCACGTTAAGCCAGTTTGGACTCTTGCTGTTTATGTTCCTGGTGGGTCTGGAATTCAATCCCAAAGTTCTTAGCGGCCGGGGGCATTCGGCGATAGTAACGAGCCACGCCAGCATCATCGCCCCGTTCTTTCTCGGAACATTACTCGCGCTTTATCTCTATCCACGGCTGTCTGACGAAAGCGTTTCGTTCCTCCACTTCGCGCTGTTTTTGGGAACAGCCATGAGCATCACTGCGTTCCCTGTTCTGGCGCGGATCCTCATCGAGCGACAGCTCCTTCGCAGCAAGGTAGGCACTGTAGCCATTGCGTGCGCCGCGGTCGATGACGTGACGGCGTGGATCATTCTGGCAGGCGTAGTGCTGCTGGTACGAACAAACGCGGTCGGCGCGCCACTCGCGCTGACCTTTGCCGGCTCTCTGCTGTATGTCGCGATCATGCTCTGGGGCGTGCGCAGAATAATGGGACGTCTGGGAAACGTTTTCCGTCGCGAAGGGGCCGTCACCACCGAATTGTTTGCTTTGATTGTCCTGCTGATTCTCGGTTCATCACTGATAACTGAACTACTGGGCATTCACGCGCTCTTTGGCGCCTTTTTGCTCGGCGTCGTCATGCCCAAGGACTACGATTTTGTGCGTCTGCTTTCAGAGAAACTCGAGTCGTTTGTAACGGTCCTGCTGCTGCCACTCTACTTTGCATTCACCGGCTTAAGAACGAGCTTAAATCTTTTGACAAATGTAGAGATGTGGTCCTGGTGTCTGCTGATCATCGGGGTTGCGGTGCTCGGCAAATTCGGCGGTGCTGCATTGTCAGCGCGCGTGACTGGTTTGTCGTGGCGCGACGCGGGAGCGATCGGAATCCTGATGAACACCAGGGGCCTCATGGAGCTGGTAATCCTGAATATCGGACTCGATATCGGCGCGATTTCACCCGCACTGTTTACGATGATGGTGCTGATGGCGCTGGTCACCACCTTTATGTCGACGCCACTGCTGGAACTGTTCTATCCCGCCAAGCTTCGCTGGAGAGATCTGCCGGAAGTGGGCGCCGCCGAAACTGTCTAGAAGAACTCCGCAACTTCAATATTCATCAAAACGCAATCAGGAAGACCTGGCTGCGACCATCGCAACACAGGCTTCTTCAACCCTAACTCAACTTTGATTCCTTATGGAGGACACAAAAAATGGCCACAAAATATAAGGGGACAACAGGGAAAAGAGCTCTTACCGAAGACAATGTCGTGCAAACAATGAAGAGCTGGCAGGAGGCCTTCGAATCCGGAGACGAACGCTTCTTTGACTTCTTCGACAAGAGTGTTTCGCTATTCACCTTAAGTACGCCTACTCGAGTCGATGGTCGTGATGTCTATCGACGGGGCTTCGAAAATTTCTTTTTGGGTCAAAAGAGAAATTCACAAATTCTTTCGCCTGAGGTTCGCCTGTTGGGTGAGGACTCGGCGGTCATGACTTTTCACAACCGAATCCTGATCAAGGGAATCTCGACAAACATTCGCGGGACCGTGGTGTTCGTGCGAGATGAAAAGGGCGACCTCAAGTGCGTTCATATGCATAACTCTCCGCTCACTCAACCTGTCGCGCAAGGTCAGTTGGATGCCGCGATCGAGAATATTACGCTGCTCGAAGAACGAATCGCATCAGCATCGGCAATGACCGGCACGCCAAAATAAAAACCCCCCGCATCGACATGACAATCTATTCCGCACCAGAACCACGAGTAGTAATCGTGGGGATTGACGGGTTTTCGCCAATCTACATGGATAGGTTTATTGCCAGGGGAAAACTACCCGCGATTGCGGGGACAGTGAAGGCGGGCGTCCGGGCGGCTTTGGTGTCTACGTTACCGGCTACTACGCCGGTAGCGTGGGCATCAATCTCAACCGGCGCGCCCCCTTCCGTTACTGGAATTGAAGGATTTCTGATCCACCGCCCCGGCGACAGGCTCGATCAAAGGGTCAGCGGTTGTTACTCGTATCGCTGCCGGGCCCAGCCCATCTGGGAAACCGCCACCTTGTATGGCAAGCGATCTTACGTAGTTAAGTTTCCGCTGTCTTATCCGTCACAAACCGCTTCCTTTCGACTTGACGGCGCCGCTGGGTGGGGCGGGTTGAAGTGTTTTCACGAGATCGCCTCGTCATCTGTCGCCAGTGTTGAGCCGCTGAACAATGAGGTCCTGATAGAACGTTCCGCAGGCGCGGATGAAGCAGGACTCCTGTTTCATGGCGTTTGGCGCCTGAAGACACTTTGGGGTGGGAGCGACGTGGTCCTGCACGTCACCGTCACTGAAGGTGGCGGCCAACTCCAGGTCGACATCGCCGATGAAAGCGGACTAGCTCTCGTTTCGTTGCGAGAGGGTGAATGGAGTCAGCCAATTCAGATACGCGGCTGTGGGCGCCAGGGCGTCGTGGAGTGCTGTTTCCGGATCAAGCTGGTTGAGTGTAGTGATGCTCCGTTGAAACTGCGATTGCTCAACACCACGCTGCACGAACGCACCGGCCATGCATCGAGAAACGATATCTGGGAAAAACACCTGGACCAGGTTGGACCAATTGAGGAACAAACAGAACCGTCGTTGGTTTTCAAATCCGGTCTCGATCTGAAGAGTCAGTTGGAACTCTTCCGGCTCAATGCCGAATGGCTGCAAAGGATTTCATCGCAACTGATCTCCCGGGAACCGTGGGACCTGTTTATGGTGCACATTCACATCGTGGACTGGGCCCATCATCTACTTCACGGGGCTATCGATCCTCGACATCCGGCCTACGATCCCGAAACAGCTCCTCAGTATGAACAAGCGCTCCTCGAGACGTACCAGATGGCGGATCGGCTGGTTGCCAGTGTCAGGCGTGAGGCTGGACCAGACGCCAACATCGTCATTGTCGGAGATCACGGCCAGGACCTCCAGCACACGACGTTTCGCATAAATGAATGGCTGGCGGCTGAAGGTTTTCTCAAGTGGCAGGGTCAGGAATCTGAAGTCGACTGGTCCGCCACGAGCGCTTACGGCACCGGAAATTACATCCATATCAATCAGCAAGGACGCGAGCCCAACGGCGTTGTTCCAGCCGCAGACGTCAACCAGATCAAAAAGAAACTCATTCGCAAGCTACTTGCGCTCAAAGATCCCGCTACCAAACGCCGCCCCGTTCGCGTCGCCGGCGAGAAAGAAGATTTCGAGCATTTGGGTGCAAACGGCGCCGGTGTAGGCGATGTGGTCTTCTGTCTGCGCTCCGGTTATCAAGCCACCAACAATCGCGGCGAGATTTTTTCCCCCACGATTCCCTTGCATGAATTCACGAGCGGTCACGATCACTTTTGGCCCCTCGATCGGCGCATACACACAAGATTTTTCGCGGCCGGACCGAGCTTCAAACGCGGTTATGTCCACTCGGCCATCGAACATGTCACCGATGTTGCGCCCACAGTCTGTGCAGCCTTGGGCATTGAGTCGCCGGCGGACTGCCGCGGACACGTCATGGAGCAGTTGCTTACCGAACCACCCGTGCGCGCTGGTTTCCGTATCGCGGACGCAACCAATCTCCCGGTTTTATAGAGCGGCCTCACAATCCTGATCCTACTTGTCGGGAGGAAAGCAGATGGAAATACAAACTTTGGATCCGCTGAAAACAAGCGCCGACACTGACGTCAGCAAGAACGGACACTTCGCCATCGAAGGTGGAGAACCAATTGTTCGCGGGGCCCGAATCATGGGCTCGCGTTGGCCGCTCATCACTCAGGACGATGTAGAGGAACTGGTGGCGACCTTTCGCTCCGGATTGCTGACCGAGATGTCCGGACGAAACCGTGTTCAAGCATTCGAGCGCGAGATCTCTGCTTTTGTGGGGACGAACTTCGCACTGACAACAAACAGCGGTACGGCTGCGCTGCATTGCGCGCTTGCCGGTGTGGGTGTTGAGAGTGGCGACGAAGTGATCG
>Ga0207681_10000397_pt1 | contig 30325 bp, 27 predicted proteins | sample KBSS53metaG_FD_184324 | JGI IMG/M metagenome (GOLD analysis project Ga0207681, IMG submission 184324) | Switchgrass rhizosphere microbial communities from Kellogg Biological Station, Michigan, USA - KBS S5-3 metaG (SPAdes) (version 2) | ecosystem: Host-associated > Plants > Roots > Rhizosphere... | reverse complement strand
GACCAATGCGGCGGTGCCGTGCTCGTCGTCGGGAAGGAAGCGGAACAGGCGCGCGAGCGTCGTCGAGACCGCCGGCTCGTCGAGCTCGGCCAGGCCGGGCAGCAGGCGGACCGCCTGCTCGAAGCCAGCGACCCACGGCAAAAGGGCCGCACCGATCAGGTCGATCAGCGGCGCCGGATCGGCGCTGCCTTCGCGCGACCGCACGCTCGCGGCCTTCGGATCGTCGTCGTCGCCTTCGTCGCCTGCGCCACTGTCCCCTTCAACGTCGACCTCGAGGATGAACGGATCGAAGCTGCCGAATTCGGCGATCGCGCGGTTCAAGGCGGCGTGGCGACGCAGGATGAGCGTGCGGGCGCGACGCTGCTCGGGCGACGGCTCGGCCTCGCCCCAGCGGTGGCCGCCGGCGTCGAAGACGAACGGCAGCCAGGCGTCGACCTCGGGCAGCGTCGGCTGGACGATCACGCCGCACAGGAAGCCGTCGAGCATGACGACGTCGAGCGGCTCGAGCGGCTCGGGGATGTCGGCGAGGATCGCGTCGAGCTCGGCGAACTCGGCGTCGCTCAGGTCGTGGTCGGCGGCGGCGATCGCGCCGCGCGACGGCGGCTCCGACTCAGGCTGGCTCATCGCCGGCGCGGCGCGGCGATCGTCAATTGGCGAGCCGCGCGGCGATGCGTCGGCGCACCTCGGGCAGCTCCGCCGGCAAGCGGTGCGCGAGCTGGCGGAACAGCTCGTCGTGGAGGGCGAGCTCGCCCGTCCAGGCGTCGCGGTCGACGCTGCTGACGAGCGCGTAGCGCGCCGGGTCGAAATCGAGCCCGGACCAATCGAGGTCCCGGTAGCCCGGCGTCACGCCGAACGGGTTGAGCTCGCCCGACGCCGAGCCTTCGACGCGCTCGACGATCCAGCGCAGGACGCGCATGTTCTCGCCGTAACCCGGCCAGACGAACTTGCCGTCGGGCCCTTTCCTGAACCAGTTGACGCAGAAGATCTTCGGCAGCGTCGCGCCCGAGCGGGCCAGGATCGCGCCGAGGTCGAGCCAGTGACGGAAGTACTCGCTCATGTTGTAGCCCATGAACGGCAACATGGCGAACGGATCGCGGCGGACGACGCCTTGGGCGCCGGCAGCCGCTGCGGTCGTCTCCGAGCCCATCGTCGCGGCCATGTAGACGCCCTCGGTCCAGTCGCGCGCCTCGGTGACGAGCGGGACCGTGGTCGAGCGCCGGCCGCCGAAGATGAACGCGTCGATCGGCACGCCGCTCGGCGAGTCCCAGGCCGGATCGAGCGCGGGATTGTTGGTCGCGGCGACGGTGAAGCGCGCGTTCGGGTGCGCGGCCTTGGCGCCGGTTTCCTTCGCGATCTGCGGCGTCCAGTCGCGACCCTGCCAGTCGATCAGGTGTGCCGGCGGCTGGTCGGTCATGCCTTCCCACCAGATGTCGCCGTCGTCGGTCAGGGCGACGTTGGTGAAGATCGCGTCGTGGGCCACGCTCGCCATGCAGTTCGGATTGGTCTTCTCGTTGGTGCCGGGCGCGACGCCGAAATAGCCCGCCTCCGGGTTGATCGCGAACAGGCGCCCGTCCTTGCCCGGCTTGATCCAGGCGATGTCGTCGCCGATCGTCGTCACCGTCCAGCCCGACATCTCGGGCGGCGGGATCAGCATCGCGAAATTGGTCTTGCCGCACGCGCTCGGGAACGCCGCGGCGACGTGGTGCTTCCTGCCCGAGGGCGACGTCACGCCGAGGATCAGCATGTGCTCGGCGAGCCAACCCGGCCGCCCCGCGGCGGCGTCGGCCTCCGCGCGACCCATCGTCGAGGCGATGCGCAGGGCGAAGCACTTCTTGCCGAGCAGGGCATTGCCGCCGTAGCCCGAGCCGTAGCTCCAGATCTCCTGCGTCTCCGGGTAGTGGACGATGTACTTGGTCGGGTTGCACGGCCAGGACACGTCTTTCTCGCCCGCGCCGAGCGGCGCGCCGACCGAGTGCATGCACGGCACGAAATGGCCTTTGCTGCCGAGGACCTCGAGGACGGCGCGGCCCATGCGCGTCATGATCTTCATGCTCACCGCGACGTAGGCGCTGTCGGTCAGCTCGACGCCGATGTGCGAGATGTCGGAGCCGAGCGGCCCCATCGAGAACGGCACGACGTACATCGTGCGGCCGCGCATGCAGCCGCGAAAGAGCGGCGGCGTGCCGTCGGCGAGGCCGGTCTGCAGGAGCGCGCGCATCTCGGCGGGCGCCTTCCAGTTGTTGGTCGGGCCGGCGTCTTCCTCGCGCTCGGAGCAGATGAAGGTGCGGTCCTCGACCCGGGCGACGTCGCTCGGGCTGCTGCGTGCCAGGTAGCTGCGCGGGCGCAGCGTCGGATCGAGCTTGATGAAGGTGCCGGCGGCGCAGAGCTGGGCGGCGAGGCGCTCGTACTCGGCGTCGCTGCCGTCGCACCAGTAGACGTCCTTGGCGCCGGTCAGCGCCGCCATCTCGGCGACCCATCCGATCAGCTTGGCGTGGCGAACGTGCGCCGGGGCGCGGGTGGCGATGTCGGGAGCGAGGAAACGGTTCGTCGGCAATGCGGTCATGACAGGCTCGAAGGAAATGAATCCGGGGCGATCGAGGCGCGGCCGGGTGATCGAGACAAGGGCGAACGGGGTGCCTGACCGGGGCGGATGGCGGCGGCGGGCGGATCGCGACTCGTGGGTCGGTGTCTCAGTGCGCGGCGGCGCGCTTGTTCTTGGAGGACGCCAGTGTATCCCCGGGGTCGGACCGCCTCGGACCGACCGTCGCGGCAACCCCGCGACCAGGGGACCGCCGGCGCCGGCCGCAATAATGGGCAAATGACGAGCCGCCGCCTCTTCGTCGCCGCTGCCCTGGCGACAACGGCCCTCGCGGGCGGGGCGCGCGCCCAGAAGCCGGCCGAGCGCGGCGGCCCGGTTCGCCTCGGCGTCGATCGTGCCCTCGCCGAATCGGGCCTGGCGCGCAGCCTGCAGCGCGCCTTCGGCGCCGATACGGGCATCGCCGTGCTGCTCGTTCCCGGGCCGGCCCTGGAGGTGCTCGAAGCGACGCGCAACGGCGAGGTCGATGCCGCCCTCGTCAACGCGCCGGCCGCCGAGGACGCGCTCGAGAAGCAAGGCCTGGTGCACGACCGCCGATCGATCGCCGCGGGCGAATTCATCCTGGTCGGACCGGCACCGGCGAAAGTCCGCGGCAAGCTGCCACCGCCCGTGCAGAGCGGCGTCGAGGTGCTCGAGCGGCTGCGCGCCCAGGCCGCGACCGACCCGGCGAGCTTCGTCTTCCTCTCCGCCAACGATGGCTCCGGCGTTCACGTCTCCGAGCAGGCGCTCTGGCGCGCGGCGCGCATCGAGCCGGTGGCGCCGTGGTACGTCGCTGCCGACGCCGGACCCGCGTTCACGGCGCAGGTGCGCTCGCGCGGCGCGTACGCGCTGGTCGAACGCGGCGCCTGGGCGGCGGTCGGCGGCGCGCCGCTCGCCGTCGTCGCCGAGGGCGATCCGCTGCTCGCGGAATCGATCCACGCGATGCGATCGTTCCGGGTCAGCCATCCTGCCGGCAAGATCTTCGTCGCCTGGATCGCCGGCGGCCGCGGCCGCGCCGTGGTCGCCAAGCACGCCGGCTACCGGGCCGGCTGAGGCGCACATGGCCCGCTCCGGCCGGCTGCTCAGCCTCAACGTCGCGCGCGCGAGCGCAGTCACGATCGGCGACCGCTCAGTGATGACGGCGATCGGCAAGCGCGCCGTCGACGGCCCGCGCGCGGTCGCGATGCTCGGCATCGAGGGCGACGAACAGGCCGACCTCTCGGTCCACGGCGGGCCGAGCAAGGCGGTCTACGCCTACCCCAGCGAGCACTTCGCGTTCTGGCAGACGGTGCGCGCGCAAGCCGGCGTCGCGCCGTGGAACGAGCCGCTCGTGCCGGGCGCGCTGGGCGAGAACCTCACGCTCGCCGGCGTCGTCGAGAGCGATGTCTTCATCGGCGACGTGCTGCACTTTCCGAACTGCGCGCTCGCCGTCAGCGGGCCGCGCTTTCCCTGCTTCAAGTTCAACGCCGCGATGGGTTTCGCGCACGCCGCCAAGCTGATGGTGCAAAGCGGCTGGTGCGGCTGGTACTTCTCGGTGCGCGAGACCGGCACGATCGCCGCCGGCGAGAGCTTCACGATCACGCCGGGCCCGCGCGAGGTCGGCATCGTCGAGCTGTTCCGCGCCCGCACCGGGCGCTCCTAGCCTCGGCCACGCGACCGCGATGCTCGCCTACCGTCACGCCTTTCATGCCGGCAACCATGCCGACGTTCTCAAGCACCTGGTGCTGATGCTCGTCCTGCGTCATCTCGGCACGAAGGACAAGGGCTATCGCTTCGTCGACACGCACGCCGGCGCGGGAGGCTATTCGCTGCTCGGCCGCTACGCGAAGAAGAACGGCGAGTACGAGCGCGGCGTCGGCCTGCTCTGGACGCGCGACGACCTGCCGGCGCCGCTCGCCGACTACGTCGCGCTGGTGCGCGCGTTCAATCCCGACGGCGTGCTCGCCCAGTACCCCGGCTCGCCCGCGCTCGCCCAGATGCTGCTGCGCCCGCAGGACGAGTTGCGCGCCTTCGAGCTCCACCCGACCGAGCAGAAGATCCTGCGCGCGACGCTCGCCGGCAATCGCCGCGCGACGGTCTACGACGGCGACGGCTTCGTCGGCCTGCGCGCCCAGGTGCCGCCGCCGTCGCGTCGCGCCGCTGTGCTGATGGACCCGAGCTACGAAGGCAACGGCGATTACGCCAAGGTCGTCGCCAGCCTGCGCGAGGCGGTGGCGCGCTTCGCCGAAGGGATCTACGTCGTCTGGTATCCGCAGGTCAGCAAGGTCGAGGCGGCGCAGCTGCCGCGCCGTCTGGCGGCGCTCGCGCCGAAGGCCTGGCTGCACGCTCGCCTCTCGGTGCAGGAGCCCGACGCGCAAGGTTTCGGCCTGGCCGGCAGCGGCGTGTTCGTCCTCAACCCGCCGCACACGCTGAACGCGACGCTGGCGGCGACGCTGCCGTACCTGGTCGACGTCCTCGGCCGCTATCCGGGCGCCAACTTCCTGATCGATCGCGTCGAAGCGTGACGCTCGCCGCGAGCGGCGCGCGCACGAGCCATTCACGCCGGCGGCGGAACGCGCTTCAGGTCGCGGAAGGCGGCGAACAGCCACGTCCGCATGCCGACGAGCAAGGTGTACGGTGTTCGCTGCTCGTCGGGCAACCGCTGCTCGGCGAGATGCGCCTGCGCGAAGTCCTGGCCGACGCGGCGCAGCCGCTCGACCAGCGATGCCGCCAGGCTGGGGGTGATCTCGCCGTGGACGAGCATGATGAGCTCGCCCTCGCCGTCGAAGCCGCCGCTCAGGTAATCGGCGGCGACGTGCTCGCGGAAGTACGTCATCACCGGCCCGTGCGGCAGCCAGCGGAATCCCTTCGCGACCTTGAGCCGGTAGCGATTGAGCGGGCGCAGCTCGATGATGCCGAGGCGATCGAGCTGGGCCAGGTACTTGATGCACTCGGCGTCGCTGAAGGCGTACTCGTGCGTCATCGCCTCGAACGACCACTGGCTGAGGCAGCAGATCGCCAGCAGCAGCAGGCGCCGGTCGGCGACGACGGCGGCCTCCTGCTCGACCGTGAGCTGGCGTGAAAGCGGCTGCGCGTCGGCGACCTTGCGCGCGAGCTCGGCGAAATCCATCCTGAGCACGCGCAGCATCTCGTCGATGCGCGAGAGCGGCATGTCCGACTTGGCGAAGACGCGCTTGACGCTCGACTCCGACATGCCGAGCGCGTCGGCGAGGTCGGCGTAGGTGACGCCGGCCGCGCGCAGCTCCGACTTGAGGGCGCTGACGAGGTCCTGGGTCGTGCTCATGAAGTGCGAAGTATCGGCGAGCGCCAGCGGAGAGCGTCGCACACCCCGGGCGGTTGGCGCGGTCAGCGGGCGATCGAGAACAGCACCGCGTTGTTGATCGCGTAGACCGCGCCGTCGGCGCCGATCGCCGTCGGCGTGTACGACTCGCCGATGCCGCTCGTCAGCTGGATGCGCTGCGTCAGCTGGTTGGTCGAAAGATCCCAGCGGTACAGGTAGCCGTCCTCGCTGTTGACCAGGACCGATTTCGTCAGCGGGTCGATGGCGGCGGTGTTGATGCACCACTCCTTGACCGCGACCGCGCTGCCCGGCTCGAGCGTCGGCCCGCCGATCGTGAGGACCTCCTTCATGATCGTTCGCCCGGAGAGGGAGTCGATCTGGGTCGCGCGCGGGTCGATGACGGCGAGCTGATTGATGCCGTTGCCGCTGCCGATGCCGCGGTAGTTGTTGTACTTGGTCATCAGCAGGTAGCTCGACGGGCCGGCGTACGAAGGCACCATCGCCGCCGGCACGATCGACGGCGTGCTGTCCCAGCCGAAGCCGCCCGGGGCCGAGGGCGTCGCCAGCGTCGCGTTGAAGTGGAGCAGCCAGCCGCGCGCGTTGTGCGCGCCAAAGGTCGACTCGAGGACGCCGAAGTAGACGTCGCCATCGGGGCCGACCGTGGGCGATGCCGTCGAGTCGTCGCTGATCCTGGCGATCGTTCCGGACATCGGGTCGAGCAGCAGCGCGCGGCTCTTGACGGCGAGCGTCGTGCTGTCGAGCGCGAGCAGGTAGCCGCCTTGCACCTGGCCGGCAACGACGCCGGCGTTGACGGCGACGTACAGCGTCGTGCCGTCCGGCGACAGCGCTGGCGCGCTGTTCATCTGCACCTTGGCGATCGCGGCATCGGCGGCGGCAGCAGCCGCGGACGTCCAGATGCCGTTGCCGTTGGCATCGACCCGGGCGATGCCGCTGACGAGCCCGGCCGGGTTCGCCGCCGTGACCACGAAGCCGAAGAAGATGTTGCCCTGCGCGTCGACGGTGAGCGGCGTGTTGATGAAGACGCTCGCATCGAAGGCTGCGGGCGACGCGTTGTACGCGGCGGCGCCGTAGAAGACGACCGAACGCAGCCCGCCGCTGCTCGCGTCGGCGTCGTCCTTGACGAGCAGCTTGCCGCCGGCACCGGGCGCGTAGAGGCGATTTCCTGTCGTCAGCGCCGGGTTGTAGCTCGGCACCCAGTTGTGCGGCGGCAGCTCGTAATCGGTTCCCGCCGACCAGACCAGGCCGCCGTTGTCGCCCGAGCGTGCCTCGAGGCGAAAGCCGCCGCTCGCCCCGGTCTTGACCGGCAGCACGACGGTGTTGTGCGAGGTCACGACAGGCGAGCCGTAGTGGACCAGCAAGGCGCCGCCGGCCGTGGACGTCGGCGCGAGATCGAGCGGCGTCGACCAAGCGATCCGGTTCAGATCCTGGGTCGCGACCCCGCCGTTCGCCGAATGCTGCGCATCGCGACCGAAGCCGAACCAGGCCGGGCCGTCGATCGACGGCGCGGGGGTGACCGGCGTCGTCCCTGCGCTGCCGCCACCGCCCCCGCAGCCGACCGCTGCGACAACGGCGACCGACACGATCAGAGCGAGAAGCGACCGCGACCTCCGGCAGGGAGGCAAAGACGCAGCGGGGCGCGACGACATGACGGGATCGGCGACGAGTGGGGTCGCGTCGATGCTGCCACACCACCCTCGGCACTCGAGTTCGGTAGCGCCGCGCGCACCTCGCGGTGCCATCGCGAGCCACGCCCTCCGGAGCGATGGCGAGGCGCGTGCAGCGCCTGCAAGATGCGCCCGCTTCTTCACTTCGACCGCGAGAGGACACCATGCAGACGACCTCGATCCGTCACGACACCAAGGCCTGGAAGGTGCAGGTGTGGGTGTCGTTCTTCGCTGCCGCCTTTCTCTGCGCGGTCGGCCTCGCCTGGCTGCCGGGGCGCGATCTCGACCGCGCTTTCATGGTGATGGGCTACATGTTCTGCCTGTCGGCGGCGTTCGCGCTCGCCAAGTTCATCCGCGACAACGCGGCGCGGCCTGTCGACACGCCGCTCTGGCGCCTGGTCGTCTGGGGCGGCTTCCTGCTGGCGATGGCGCTGACCGGCTGGGGCCTGGTCCAGATGGAAATCAACCCGGCGTATCGCGCCTTCCTCGGCGTCAGCTGGCTGTTCCTGATCTCGACCTGCTTCACCCTCGCCAAGACGCTGCGCGATGCGCACGAGACCCTGCTCGCCGAGACGGCGCCCTCGCGCGGATCGGTGTGCGCCTCGTGCGAGCGCGGCTGAGATCGCCTTCCTTCGATCACTCACCAGGAGTTCTCATGAACCCACTCAACCGTTCGCCCGAATCCTTCGCCACGGCGCTGCGTCGCGGCGCGATCGCCGTCGCCGCAGCGCTGGCGCTGCTCGGGCAAGCCCGCGCGCAGTCGACGATCTCCGACGCCAGCGCGCTCTCCGCCTTGCCGATCGCCGTCTCGGTCGCGGCGCCGGTGATCCTGCTGTCGGCGGGGGCGACGCTCACCATCGTCGCCGTCGAGGCGACCAGCACCGGCACGTTGTGGGTGCTCGAGCGTGCGTCCGACGGCGCCCAGGCGAGCGTTCGCCTCGTCGGCCAGGGCGTCGCCGGTGCGTCGCTCGCGGTCGGCACCGTCGTCGTCGCGACCGCGCTCAGCACCGGCTGGGTGCTCTCCGCGGCGGGCCAGGCGATCGCCTTCGTCCCCAACGAGATCGGCCGGGCGCTGCTCTACAACGAGAGGATCACGCGATGAGCGCGCGCCTGTTGCGCAGCCTCGTTGCGTTCGCCGCGATCGTCGCGGCGACCTCGTACGCGCACGCCGGTCGCAGCTGCGAGCAGCGGCCGCCGAGCGCCGCCGCGGTCAGCCAGGCGATGCGGCTGGCCGAGCGCACCGCCGCGCGGTTGACGCAGAGCGGCGCCAGCGTGGTGGTGATCGCCCGCGCCGGCCAGAACCTGAGCGAGTACGGCCTGCGCTACTCGCACCTCGGATTCGCGTATCGCGAGGGCGAGGGCAGCGCGACCGTCTGGCGCGTCGTCCACAAGCTCAACCAGTGCGGCTCGGCGCGGGCGTCGATCTATCGCCAGGGGCTCGGCGAGTTCTTCCTCGACGACCTCTGGCAATACGAGGCCGCTGTCGTCGTCCTCGCGCCGCAGGCCCAGGCGCACCTGCGCCCGCTGCTCGTCGACAACGTCGCGGTCGCGCGCCTCGACACGCCGGCGTACAGCATGGTCGCGTACCCGTGGTCCGATCGCTACCAGCAGTCGAACCAATGGGCGCTCGAGACGCTCGCGCTCGCCGAGGACCCGGCCGCGGCGACGCGCGAGCGCGCGCAGGCGTGGCTGAGGCTGCACGGCTACGAGCCGACGACTCTCCACGTGTCGGCCTTCAAGCGCCTCGGCGCGCGCATGGTCAGCGCCAACGTCGCCTTCGACGACCACCCGAACGAGAAGCGATTCAGCGATCGCATCGAAACCGTCACGGTCGACTCGGTGTTCCGCTGGCTCGAGCGCGACGGCCTCGGCGGCGCGGTCCAGGTGATACGTTAGATTGCAGCAGGCGCGCCCCGCGCGCCGCGACAGGGAGCTCCGCTTGACCTTGCACGCCGACCTTGCCGCCCCCGCGGCCGAGCCCGCCGGACACGCCCATCCGAATCAGTTCGCATTGCTCGCGCAACGTCGCTTCGCGCCGTTCTTCTGGACCCAGTTCCTCGGCGCCGGCAACGACAACCTGTTCAAGTTCGCGTTCACGGTGATGATCACCTACCAGCTGCAGGTGAGCTGGCTGCCGCCGGAGCTCGCCGGCCTGGTGATCGGCGCGCTTTTCATCCTGCCGTTCCTGCTCTTCTCGGCGACGAGCGGCCAGCTCGCCGACAAGTTCGACAAGGCGCGCCTGATCCGCTTCGTCAAGTGGCTCGAGATCGCGATCATGGCGCTCGCCGCCTGGGGCTTCGTTCGCGCCGACGTCATCGTCCTGCTCGCGTGCGTCTTCCTGATGGGGCTGCACTCGACGCTGTTCGGGCCGGTCAAGTTCGCGTACCTGCCGCAGCACCTGAACGAGCGCGAGCTCACCGGTGGCAACGGCATGGTCGAGATGGGAACCTTCGTCGCGATCCTGCTCGGCAGTCTCGCCGGCGGCCTGCTCGTCGCCGTGCCCGCGGTCGGCCCGCAGTACGTCGCCTGGGCCTGCGTCGGCATCGCCATCCTCGGCCGACTCACGGCGCAGGCGGTGCCGTCGTCGCCGTCGACCGACCCCGGCCTGGTCATCAATTGGAACCCGGTCAGCGAGACCTGGCGCAACCTCAAGCTCGCGCACGGCAACCTGGTCGTCTTCCGCTCGCTCCTCGGCATCTCGTGGATGTGGTTCTTCGGCGCCGCCTTCCTCGCCCAGTTCCCGGCCTTCGCGAAAGCGGTGCTGCACGGCGACGAGCAGGTCGCGTCGCTCCTCCTCGTCGTGTTCTCGGTCGGCATCGGCGTCGGCTCGCTGCTCTGTGAAGTGCTCTCGCGCCGCCACGTCGAGATCGGCCTGGTGCCGCTCGGCGCGATCGGCATGAGCGTGTTCTCGATCGACCTCTACTTCGCGGCGCGCGGCCTGCCGCCCTCGGCGGGCTACACGCTCGGCGGCTTTCTCGCCGAGCACAGCCACTGGCGCGTCATGGCCGACCTGTTCCTGCTCTCGCTCTTCGCCGGCCTCTACAGCGTGCCGATGTACGCGCTCATCCAGATGCGCTCGGCGCCCAGCCACCGCGCCCGCATCATCGCCGCCAACAACATCCTGAACGCGCTCTTCATGATCGCCAGCTCGGTGATCGTCGGCGTCCTCCTGAGCATCCACCTGACGATCCCGCAGGTGTTCCTCGTCATCGGCATCCTGAACGCGATCGTCGCGTTCTACATCTTCATGCTGGTGCCCGAGTACCTGCTGCGCTTCATCGCCTTCGTCACGGCGCGGCTGGTCTATCGCTTCAAGGTGCGCGGCGACGAGCACATCCCGACCGAGGGCGCGGCGATCCTGGTCTGCAACCACGTCAGCTTCATCGATCCGGTGCTGCTGATGGCGGCGAGCCCGCGGCCGATCCGCTTCATCATGGACCACGAGATCTTCAAGACGCCGCTGCTCGGCTGGTTCTTCCGCCTCGCCAAGGCGATCCCGATCGCGCCGCAGAAGGTCGACGCGAGGATCTACGAGCAAGCCTTCGCTCGCGCCAAGGAAGTGCTCGACGACGGCGACCTGCTCTGCATCTTTCCCGAAGGCGCGATCTCGCGCGACGGCGCGATGGCGGAGTTCAAGGGCGGCGTGATGCGCCTGCTCGAGTCGAACCCGGTGCCGGTGGTGCCGCTCGCGCTGCAGAACCTGTGGGGCTCGTTCTTCTCGCGCGCCGGCGGCAAGGCGATGACGAAGCCTTTCAGGCGCGGCGTCTTCAGCCGCGTCGACCTCGTCGCCGGCGATCCGCTGCCGGCGAGCGCGGTGACGCCGACCGTGCTGCACGAGCGCGTCGGCCGGCTGCTGGCGTCCTGAGGACGGTCAAAGCCAGGTCAGGCAACCGTCCTCGGTCAGTTGCGCTCGATGCCGAGGTCTTGGACCGCACGTCGCCAGACCTGCAACTGTTCCGCCAGCAATGCCGACATCTCCTCGGGGGTCGAGGCTTGCAGCTCGAAGGCGATGCGGTCGAGCGCCTCTCGCACGTCGTGACGTGCTGCCACGGTCCGCATTTCGCTTGCCAGCCGTTCGACCACGTCTTTCGGCATGCCGGCCGGGCCGAACAGGCCTCCCCAGGGAGTGATCGTGAGGCTGCGCAAACCCGCTTCGGAGGCTGTCGGTGAGTCGGGCAGCAACGGGCTGCGATTGGGCAGCAGCGTCGCGAGCACGCGAAGCCGTCCCTCCTTGATCTGAGGCTGCACGCCCGCCGAGAGGGTGCCGATCACCAGTTGGACCCGCCCCGCGATCAAGTCGGCGGAGGCCGGTGCGTCGCCCTTGTACGGGATGTGCGTCATCTCGAGCTTCTCCGCCGCAGCCAGCTGCGCCGTGGTGAGGATGCTGGTGCCGTTGCCGGTTCCGTAGTTGACCTTGCCCGGATTGGCGCGCAGGTAGGTCAGCAACTCGGGAACCGACTTCGCAGGAACGCTCTCGTGCACGATCAGGAAGAAGCCGAACTTGCCCACCAGAGAGATCGGCGTGAACGCCGTGAGCGGGTCGTAGGGTGCGGTCTTGCGCAACGTCGGTGCGGCGTTCAGGGCGGTGGTCGTGGCGAAGAACAAGGTATAGCCATCGGCAGGGGATGCGGTCACCGCGTTGGCCGCAATGGCGCCGTCGGCGCCGCCCCGGTTGTCGACGACGATCTGCTGGCCGAGCCCCAGCGAAAGCGCTTGCGCGACGGTGCGGGCCGCGATGTCGGCGGTGCCCGCTGCGGGAAACGGCACGATCAGCCGGATCGGCTTGCTCGGATAGGGTTGCGCCTGCCCGGCCAGGCACGCACACGCCAGCAGCGCACCGGCGACGACGCGGCCGACCAGGTTATCCATCCTTACCCCCGAGAGTGCGGGCCATTGGACTCCTCAATCTGCGCTGCGGCAATCTATGCGAACCTGGAGTTCGCTCGTTCCGGCGGGCACTTGGCCAATGGCCTGAATCTCCCCGAGCCTCCTCCGCGGGCCGCGCGCGCTATGCGGGAGAAGTGGTAAACCCGGGCTCGGCGCTGCCGGCCGTCGTATGGCCGAGCCGCTCGTACTCGGAGATGACCTGGGCGCCGAAGAGGAGCAGCGTCGCCGCGATCTCGAGGCTGAGCAGCACGACGATCGCCGTCGTCAGCGAGCCGTACACGATCGTCACCTGCGACAGCGTCGCGAAGTACCAGACCAGCACGTGGCGCGTGATCTCCCAGAGGATCGCCGCGGTCACGCCGCCGATCAGCGCGTGCCGCCACGCCAGCCGGCCCGCGGGCATGACCAGATACACCGACGTCAGGACGAAGACCTCGCCGGCGAAGCCGAGCAGGTAGAGCAGCAGGCCCGAGAACCCGCTCAGCGACCACTGGCGCCCGAACAGGTCGACGCTCTCCTTGCCGACGGCCTGCAGGCTGCCGGAGACGAGCGTCACCAGGAGCAGGCCGATGCCGAGCGAGAGGATGTAGACGTACGGGATCAGCACCGAGAAGATGAAGCGGCGCTTCCGCTCGACGACCCGGTGCAGGAAGATCACCGACATCGCGTTCTCGAGGACGGTGAAGGCGAGCGAGCTGAAGAAGATCATCGTCGCGAACAGGAGCCAGCCGACGCCCTCGCGCTTGTCGAGGAACTTGGCCAGCTCGCCGACGATCGCGCGCGCCTGCCCTGGGACGAGCCACTCCAGGTAGCGGCCGATGGTCGAGAGCAGCTCGCGCTGGTCGATCACCTGCGAGAGCGCGAAGACGATGAGGATCAGGAGCGGGACGATCGAGAGCAGCGCGTAGTAGGCGACCGCGCCCGCGAGCAGCAGGCCCTGGTTGGCGCGAAAGCCCTTGATCGCCTGCCAGGCGAAGTCCCACGGGTGGCGCAGCACGTGCTGCGCCGCCGGCCCGATCAGGCGCTCGAGAAGGTAGCGCTGCAGCGCATTGGGGCTTCTTGAATTCAACGGCCGGGCGTCGAGATCTCGCGCAAAGTTTCGTCGGTGTGCGCCGATTGTCGCGTGGCGAGGTCGCCCAGCGAAACGATGCCGACGATTTCGTTCTTCGCGTCGAGGACGGGAAGGCGGCGCACCTGGAGGTCGCCCATCTCGGCCATGGCCTGCTCGACGGTGTCGTCGGCGCGGCAGAAACGAACCTCGGCCGTCATCACGTCGGCGACCAGCGACTCCTGCGGGATCATTCCGGCGGCCACGCCGCGAACGGCGATGTCGCGGTCGGTGACGATGCCGGCGACCGCCTTGCCGTCGAGGACCGGCAGCGAGCCGACGTCCATCTCCTCCATGCGCCGGGCGGCGGCCTGGAGGGTTTCGTCGCGCTGCACCGTGGCGATGCTGCGGGTCATGATGTCGGCGATGGTGGTCATGGGTCACTCGCTGGTGAGGGCGACGAGAAAGATGATCGGCGCCGGGGCGACGAGCATGAGGAGCAGGGAGGGTGGCACGGCGGGGTCGTCGGGTCGAAGCACGAGAACGATCACGTAGCGCCTCCAGGCTGCCGACGTCGCTCGCGGATCGCTGTGCCGCCGGCTGCGCCAAGGGTACGCACGCGGCGCCGGCCTCGACAGGCGGCGAACGCCCGGCGCGCTGTCGGCGGGCCTCGCCGGCGCCGGTAAGGCACGTCCGACGCGGCGCGCGCCGACCCGCGCCGTCAGATGCCGCGCGATCGGTCGGCGCGAAACGCGTGGGCGAAGGCGGCGAACCGGCCCGCCTCGAGCGCGCAGCGGATGTCTCGCATCAGGGCGACGTAGAAGTGCAGGTTGTGCACGCTCGCGAGCATCGGCGCGAGCATCTCGCCGCAGCGGTCGAGATGGTGCAGATAGGCGCGCGAGAAGCGCGCGCACGTCGGGCAGACGCAGGTCGGATCGATCGGCTGCTCGTCGGTCTTGTGGCGGGCGTTCCGGATGCGCAGGTCGCCGAAGCGGGTGAAGAGGTGGCCGTTCCTGGCATTCCTCGTCGGCATGACGCAGTCGAACATGTCGACGCCGGCGCCGACGCCGTCGACCAGGTCCTCGGGCGTGCCGACGCCCATCAGGTAGCGCGGCTTGTCCTCGGGCAGGCGATGCGGCGTGTGGGCGACAATGCGCTGCATCTCGGCCTTCGGCTCGCCGACGCTGACGCCGCCGACCGCATAGCCGGGCAGGTCGAGCTCGGCCAGCGCGGCGATCGACTCCTCGCGCAGCGACTCGAACATGCCGCCCTGGACGATGCCGAACAGCGCGTTCGGGTTCTCGAGCCGATCGAATTCGGCCTTCGAGCGCACCGCCCAGCGCAGGCTCATCTCCATCGAACGGCGCGCGTCGGCTTCGCCGGTGATCCGGCCCTCGACCTCGTAGGCCGTGCACTCGTCGAACTGCATGACGACGTCGCTGTCGAGGACGCGCTGGATCTGCATGCTGACCTCGGGCGTCAGCAGCAGCTTGTCGCCGTTGACCGGCGACTGGAAGGCGACGCCGAGCTCGCTCACCTTGGCGTTGGCGCCGAGCGACCAGACCTGGAAGCCGCCGCTGTCGGTGAGGATCGGCCGCGGCCAACCTTCGAAGCGGTGCAGCCCGCCGAAGCGCGCGATGACGTCGGTGCCGGGCCGCAGCCAGAGGTGGAAGGTGTTGCCGAGGATGATCTCCGCGCCCATCGCCTCGAGCGACGATGGCAGGACGCCCTTGACGCTGCCATAGGTGCCGACCGGCATGAACACCGGCGTCTCGACGACGCCGCGACGCAGCGTCAGGCGGCCGCGCCGCGCCAGACCCTCGGTGGCAAGAACCTGGAACGTGAGCATCAACGGATTGTCGCGGCGTCGGCGCGGCCAACCCGCCCGCGCGCGCTCATCGCGCCGGCAACCCGGGCTCGCGCGCGAGCAGCATCGCGTCGCCGTAGCTGAAGAAGCGGTAGCGCTCGGCGATGGCGTGCGCGTAGAGCGCGCGAATGCGCTCGTGGCCGGCGAACGCGGCGACGAGCATGAGCAACGTGCTCTTGGGCAGGTGGAAGTTCGTGAGCAGCAGATCGACGACGCGAAAGGGAAAGCCCGGCGTGACGAAGAGGTCCGTCTCCCCCTGTGCCGGCTGCAGCGCCGCGCCGTCCCGGCCGCGCAGCGCCGCCGACTCGAGCGCGCGCAGGCTGGTCGTGCCCACCGCGACGATCCGGCCGCCGCGCTCGCGTGCGCGACCGATGGCCGCCGCCGCGCCGGCGCCGACCTCGAAGCGCTCGCTGTGCATGACGTGCTCGTCGAGGCGGTCGCTGCGCACCGGCTGGAACGTGCCGGCGCCGACGTGCAACGTCACCGCCGTGCGCTCGACGCCGCGCGCGGCGAGCGCCGCGAGCAGCGCGACGTCGAAGTGGAGCGCAGCCGTCGGCGCCGCGACCGCGCCTGGCCGCTCGGCGAAGACGGTCTGGTAGCGCTCGACGTCTTCGCCTGCGTCGGCGCGCTCGATATAGGGCGGCAGCGGAACGTGGCCGTGTCGTTCGAGCAGGGTCAGCGGCGGCGACGGAAAGCGCAGCCGGAACAGCGATTCGTCGCTGCCGGCGCGGCCGAGAACCACGGCATCGAAGGCATCGGCGAAGCGAACGACGCTGCCCGCCTTCGGCGACTTGCTCGCGCGCACCTGCGCGATCACGACATCGTCGGCCTCGACGCGCTCGACCAGCGCCTCGACCGCACCGCCGCTCGCCTTGACGCCGAACAGGCGCGCCTTGATCACGGCGGTGTCGTTGACGACGAGCAGGTCGCCGGCGCGCAGCAGCTCGGGCAGGTCGCGGAAGTGGCGATCGCGCGCGCGCTCGGCACGCGCGTCGAGCAGGCGCGCGGCGCTTCGCTCGGCCGCGGGATGCTGGGCGATCAGCTCGCGCGGCAGCGCAAAGTCGAAATCGCTCAAGCGAAGACCGGGGGACGTCGTCATCGAAGGGCAAAATTCTCCCATGGCCCCTCCTGCGCGGCGCGGATCGAAGGCGAGCGCCGGTGGAGCGGCGATCGCGACGCGTCCATCGGCGTCGGCACCCGACCAGGCGCTCGCCAAGCTCGGCCTGGTGCGCGACATCGATCTCGCGCTGCACCTGCCGCTGCGCTACGAGGACGAGACCCGGGTCGTGCCGATCGATTCGCTGCACGACGGCGCGACCGGCCAGGTCGAAGGCGTCGTCACCGATTCGCGCGTCCAGTTCCGGCCGCGTCGCCAGCTCGTCGTCAAGGTCGCCGACGACAGCGGCGACCTGGTGATGCGCTTCCTCCACTTCTACCCGTCGCAGCAGAAGACGCTCGCCGTCGGCAAGCGCGTGCGCGCGCGCGGCGAGGCGCGCGGCGGATTCTTCGGCCTCGAGATGATCCATCCGGCGTTCAGGGTCGTCACGCCCGACACGCCGCTGCCGACGGCGCTGACGCCGGTCTACCCGAGCACAGTGCAGCTGTCGCAGGCGGTGCTGCGCAAGGCGGTCGCCACCGGCCGGGCGCGCGCCGACCTCGACGAGCACCTGCCCGAGGGGATCGTTCCGGCCGGGCTGCCGACGCTGCGCCAGGCGCTCGACCATCTGCACGAGCCGCTGCCCGGGCTCGACGCCGCCGCCCTCGAGGACCGATCGCATCCGGCCTGGCAGCGCCTCAAGTTCGAGGAGCTTCTCGCCCAGCAGCTCTCGCAGTTGCTCGCGCAGCGCGAGCGCCAGCGCCAGCGCGCGCCGACGCTGGCCGCCGCGCGCGGCGCGCTGCACGAGCGCTTCCTCGCCGGGCTGCCGTTCAAGCTCACGCGCGCGCAGCGGCGCGTCGCCGCCGAGATCGACACCGACCTCGCGCGCGCCGTGCCGATGCACCGCCTGCTGCAGGGCGACGTCGGCTCCGGCAAGACGGTGGTCGCCGCGCTCGCCGCGGCGCGCGCGATCGATGCCGGCTGGCAATGCGCCCTGATGGCGCCGACCGAGATCCTCGCCGAGCAGCACTTGAAGAAGCTGGTCGGCTGGCTCGCGCCGCTCGGCGTCACCGTCGCCTGGCTGACCGGCAGCAGGAAGGGAAGAAAGCGCGACGAGATGATCGAGCAGGTCGCCTCGGGCGAGGCCGGCCTGGTCGTCGGCACCCACGCGGTGATCGAGGAGCAGGTCCGTTTCAGCAAGCTCGGCCTGGCCATCATCGACGAGCAGCACCGCTTCGGCGTCGCCCAGCGGTTGGCGCTGCGCGAGAAGCTGCACGACCAGGGCGAGCTCGAGCCGCACCTGCTCATGATGAGCGCGACGCCGATCCCGAGAACGCTGGCGATGACGCTGTTCGCCGACCTCGACGTCAGCACCATCGACGAGTTGCCGCCGGGCCGCACGCCCGTCGTCACCAAGCTCTTCGCCGACACGCGTCGCGACGAGGTGATCGCGCGCATCCGCGACGAGGCCGCGCACGGCAAGCAGACCTACTGGGTCTGCCCGCTGGTCGACGAATCGGCGGCGCTCGACCTGAAGAACGCGACCGCGACGCATGCCGAGCTCTGCGCCGCCCTGCCCGGCAAGATGATCGGCCTGCTGCACGGCCGCATGCCGGCGGCCGAGAAGGCAGCGGCGATGTCGCTTTTCGCCGGCGGCCAGATCGCCGTGCTGGTGGCGACGACGGTGATCGAGGTCGGCGTCGACGTCCCGAACGCTTCGCTGATGGTCGTCGAGCACGCCGAGCGGTTCGGGCTGTCGCAGCTGCACCAGCTGCGCGGCCGGGTCGGCCGCGGCACGACGGCGAGCGTGTGCGTGCTGCTCTACAGCGCGCCGCTCTCCGACACCGCGAAGGCACGGCTGAAGGCGATACTCGAGACCGACGACGGCTTCGAGATCTCGCGCCGCGACCTCGCGATCCGCGGCCCGGGCGAGTTCCTCGGTGCGCGCCAGTCGGGCGCGGCGCTGCTTCGCTTCGCCGATCCCGTGCTCGACGAGGCGCTCGTCGTCGCAGCGCGACGCGCCGCCGAGCGGCTGCTGAGCGAAGACCCGGCAAAGGCCGCACGCCACATCGACCGCTGGCTCGGCGGAAGGGCGCACTACCTGAACGCATAGCATTGGCGGCGCGCGCGCCCACCGGGCCGGCACGAAGTCACCGAAGGAGGATCCGATGTCCCTGATCGAACGCGTCCAGTCCATCCTCCTTCGGCCGAAGCAGACCTGGCCGGTGATCGCCGCCGAGCCGGCCGACGTCGCGACGATCTTCGGCCGCTACGTCGCCATCCTCGCCGCCATCCCGGCGATCTGCGCGTTCATCGGCTACACGCTCGTCGGCGCCGGCGCCTTCGGCGTCACGTACCGGCTGCCGATCGCGACCGGGCTGGTGCAAATGGTCGTCGGCTACCTGCTTTCGCTGGCGATCGTCTACGTGCTGGCGTTGATCGTCAACGCGCTGGCGCCGACCTTCGGCGGCACCAAGGACATGGTCGCCGCGCTCAAGGTCGTCGCCTACGGCAGCACGGCGGGCTTCGTCGGCGGCGTCTTCAGCCTGCTGCCGATGCTCGCCTGGCTCGGCCTGCTCGCCTCGTTCTATTCGATCTACCTGATCTATACCGGCCTGCCGGTGCTGATGCGCTGCCCGCCCGAAAAGGCCGGTGCCTACACCGCCGTCGTCGTCGTCTGCACCATCCTCGCGATGATCGTTCTCGGCGCGGTGTCGTCGCTCTTCATCAGCCGCGGGCCGATGGGCTTCGGCACGACGACGGTCGGCGGACCGACTCTGCCCGGCGCCGCCGGCGGCGGCGACATCCAGATCAAGACGCCCGACGGCGCGACGGTGACGATCAATCCGTCCACGATGGCCGATATGGCCAAGCGCATGGAAGAGGCGAGCAAGCAGATGGACTCGGCGCAGAAGTCGGGGGACAGCGCTGCCGCCGGCAAGGCGATGGGCGACATCCTCGGCGCGGTCACCGGCAGCGGCAATGCAGCGCCGATCCCCGCCGCCGACCTGAAAGCGATGCTGCCGGAGTCGATCGGCGACATGCAGCGAACGTCGATCGAGGCGCAGGGCGGCGAAGCGATGGGGATCGCCGGCTCGGGCGCGAAGGCGTCGTATGCGGCCGGCGACAAGCGCGCCGAGCTCTCGATCACCGACGCCGGCGGGCTCGCCGGACTCGCGGCGATGGCCGGCTGGGCCCACATGACGATGGACAAGGAGACCGACGGCAAGGTCGAGAAGGTCTACAAGGACGGTGGCCGCACCATCCACGAGGAGTACCGCAAGGACGGCAGCCACGGCGAGATGGCCGTGATCCTCGCCAACGGCGTCGTCGTCGCGGCCGAAGGGTCGCGCGTCGACATGGCCACCCTGAAGGCCCTGGTTCAAGGCATCGACCTCGCCAAGCTCGAGGCGACCAAGCGCGTCGCCAAGCGCTGACGCCGCTGGCACCGCTTATGCTGGCGTCGCCGTTTCCCCCGCACCCGCCACGAGGTTCTCTCATGACCCATGCCCTGCTCCGCTCCCTCTGCCTGCTCGCGCTGAGCCTGCCTGCGCTCGCCTTCGCGCAGACGTCGACGCTCGACAAGATCAAGCAGAGCGGGACGATGACGCTCGCCTACCGCGAATCGTCGATCCCGTTCTCGTACCTCGGCGGCGACGCGCAGCCGACCGGCTTCGGCTACGAGATCTGCCAGAAGATCGCCGACAACGTCAAGAAGGCGACGGGCCGCAACGACCTCAAGCTCCAGTACCAGGCCGTGACCTCGGCCAACCGCATCCCGCTGCTGCAGAACGGCACGATCGACATCGAGTGCGGCTCGACCACCAACAACAGCGAGCGCGGCAAGCAGGTCGCGTTCGCGATCAACTACTTCTACACCGGCACGCGCTTCCTGGTGAAGACCGGCACCAATGTCAACAAGCTGGGCGATCTCGCCGGCAAGCCGGTCGTCTCGACCACCGGCACGACCAACTTCCAGATCATCAGGAAGCTCAACGAGGACCAGAAGCTCGGCATCGACCTGCTCGGCGCGAAGGACCACGCCGAGTCGGCGCTGATGGTGCAGACCGGCCGCGCGGTCGCCTTCGGCATGGACGACATCCTGCTCTACGGCCTGCGCGCCAGCTCGCAGAATCCGGCCGAGCTCGCGGTGGTCGGCGAGCCGATCCAGGTCGAGCCGTACGCGATCATGATCAGGAAGGACGATCCGGCGTTCAAGAAGCTGGTCGACGACACGCTCGCGGCGATGATGAAGAGCGGCGAGTTCGAGGCGCTCTACAAGAAGTGGTTCCAGTCGCCGATCCCGCCCAAGGGGATCAACCTGAACGCGCCGATGAGCAAGGAACTCATCGACAACATGAAGGCCCTGAGCGACAAACCTGCGACGTGACGCTCACCGAGCTTCGCTACGTCGTCGCGGTCGCGCGCGAGAAGCACTTCGGTCGCGCTGCCGAGGCCTGCTTCGTCTCGCAGCCGACGCTCTCGGTCTCGATCAAGAAGCTCGAGGAGGAGCTCGACGTCCGCATCTTCGAGCGCGGCACGGCCGAGGTCAGCGTGACGCCGATCGGCGAGGAGATCGTTCGCCAGGCGCAGGCGGTGATCGAGCAGGCGGCGCAGATCAAGGAGACCGCCAAGCGCAGGAAGGACCCGCTCAGCGGGCCGCTCTCGCTCGGCGTGATCTACACCATCGGCCCGTACCTCCTGCCCGACCTGGTGCGCCAGGCGATCGAGCGCGTGCCGCAGATGCCGCTCCTCTTGCAGGAGAATTTCACCGCCAAGCTGCTCGAGCTGTTGCGCGCCGGCGAGCTCGACGCCGCGATCATGGCCGAGCCCTTCCCCGACACCGGCCTGGCGATCGCGCCGCTCTACGACGAGCCGTTCATGGTCGCGGTGCCGAAGGGTCATCCGCTGGCGAAGAGAAAGTCGATCAGCGCCGACGAGCTGAAGCACGAGAAGATGCTGCTGCTCGGCACGGGGCACTGCTTTCGCGACCATGTCCTCGAGGTCTGCCCCGAGTACGCGCAGTTCTCGCCGTCCGACTCCGAAGGCATCAGGAAGACCTTCGAGGGCTCGTCGCTCGAGACGATCAAGTACATGGTCGCCTCGGGAATGGGCGTGACCGTCGTGCCGCAGCTCTCGGTGCCCGACGAGGAGCAGCAGCACATCGCCTACGTGCCGTTCATCAAGCCGGTGCCGACGCGCCGGGTCGTCCTCGCCTGGCGGCGCAGCTTCACCCGCTACGAGGCGATCGCGGCGCTGAGGAACGCCATCTACGCCTGCGAGCTGAAGGGCGTGAAGCGGCTGACCGGGTGAGGCGCGGCCGTGGCCGCGCGAGCGACCGCGACGGGGTGCATCGCCCTCGCGGCCTATCGCGGCGCTAAGGAAAAGCGATTCGCTTCCGGCTCGGATCGGCGTAGCCTCACGCCCATCGTCTGCTCCATCGAGTCGCCATGGCCACACCCACCGCTCCCCGCATCAATATCGGCATCGACGACAGCGACCGTGCCGCCATCGTCGGCGGCCTGTCGAAGCTGCTCGCCGACACCTACACGCTCTACCTGACGACGCACAACTTCCACTGGAACGTCACCGGGCCGATGTTCAACACGCTGCACCTGATGTTCATGACGCAGTACACCGAGCTCTGGAACGCCGTCGACCCGATCGCCGAGCGGATCCGCTCGCTCGGCCACCCCGCGCCGGGCTCGTATGCGCAGTTCGGCCGCCTCAGCTCGATCAAGGATGTCCCCGAGGATCCGCCCAAGGCGCTCGAGATGGTCAGGATCCTGGTCGAGGGCCATGAAGCGGTCGCGCGAACGGCGCGCGACATCTTCCCGCTGGTCGAGAAGGCCGGCGACGAGCCGACCGCCGACCTGCTGACGCAGCGCCTGGCCGTCCACGAGCAGACCGCCTGGATGCTGCGCAGCCTGCTCGAATAGCACGCGCAGCGCGCGCGGACCGGCGCGAAGCGCGCCCGTCAGAGCAGCTCGTCGATGTGCTTCGGCCAGCTGCTCTTGAGCAGGCGCGACAACGCGCGGTCGGCGAGGACCTTGCCTCCCGTCTGGCAGCGCGCGCAGTAGTTCGTCTCGTTGTCGGCGTGGACGATGCGCTGCACCGGCGCGCCGCAGTCGGGACACGGCAGGCCGAAGCGACCGTGCACGGCCATCGCCGGATGGAACGCCGTCACTTTGGCCGGCCAGTCGCCGGCCTCGCGCAAGAGCCGCGCCGTCCACTCGGCGAGCGTCGACCGGGTCGCGTCGAGGAGGCGGTCGATCGTCGCCGCGTCGAGCGATCGGGTCAGTGCGAGCGGCGAGAGGCGGGCGCGATGCAGGATCTCGTCGGAGTAGGCGTTGCCGATGCCGCTGAAGAGGCGTGGATCGGTGAGGGCGCGCTTGACGGTGTGGTTCTCGGCGACGAGGCGCGCGGCGAACGCCTCGCGCGTCGCCGCCATCACGTCGATCCCGCCGGCGTCGAGCGCCGCGAGCGCGGCGCGGCCGGCGACGACGTGCAACGACGCGCGCCGCTGCTTGCCGGCTTCGGTGAGGGCGAGCGTGCCGCTGTCGAACTCGAAGAAGGCGAGCGCATTCGGCGCCGTCGTCTTGCCCGGCGCGAGCCAGCGCAGCCGACCGGCGATCATCAGGTGGATCACGACGAAGAGCTCGCCGTCGAAGGCGAGGACGACACGCTTGCCGAGGCGTTCGACGCCGACGACGCGTTGCCCCTCGACCGCCGCGATCGGCGGCGTCACCGAGCGGAGCAGGAACGGATGACCGATGCGGACGCGCTCCAGGCAGTGGCCGACCACCTTGGCCGTGAGGCGCTCGAGGTAGACGCTGACGTCGGGCAGCTCGGGCATCGGGGCAGTGTGCCATCGGGGGAATCCGAGCTGCCCGGTCAGGGCTTGCGATGCGGCGAAGGGGCGCGGCCGCGCGTCGCCGGCGCGCGGGCAGGGAAGCCCGAGCGCTCTACCCGACGGCGCGTCGCACGTCGCCCGCGACGTCGAGCGCGCCGAGCAGCGCCGGCGATGGCGCGTGCCAGCCGACGATTGCGCCCTGCGCCGCGATCATCGCCAGCGCCTGTGCCTTGAACTCGGGGAAGTAGCTCTCGGTGCCGTCTTCGACGACGAGGCACGTGTAGCCGCGATCGTTGGCCTCGCGCATCGACGTCTGCACGCAGACCTCGGTCGTCACGCCGGTGAAGACGAGGTGGCTGATGCCGCGTTCCTGCAGCGTCTCGTGCAGCCCGGTTGCCCAGAACATGCCCTTGCCCGGCTTGTCGACGACGATCTCGCCGGCCCGCGGCGCCAGCGCAGGAATGATGTCGGCGCCCGGCTCGCCGGCGATCAGGACCCGGCCCATCGGCCCGGGGTCGCCGATGCGCAGCGTCGGCGTGCCGCGCAGGCGCTTGGCCGGTGGGCAGTCGGCGAGGTCAGGGCGATGCGCCTCGCGCGTGTGGACGATCGGCCAGGCGCGCTCGCGCCAGGCGGCGAGCAGCGCGGCGATCGGCGCGATCGCCGGCGCGAGCAGGCTGACGTCGTTGCCGAGCGACGCGCCGAAGCCGCCCGGCTCGATGAAGTCGCGCTGCATGTCGATCACGACGAGCGCCGTCCGTGCCGCGGGGAAGGCGTACTCGAACGGCGTCGCCGCGAGCCGGAACGTCGTCATGGCGCCCTCCTCGACCGCGCATCGACGCGGTCGAGCCTCGTCATGCGGCCTCGCTGACCGCGAGCGCGGGCGCGGGTGCGGCGGCGTGCGGCGCGCCATGCCCGGCGCCGCCCATGTGGGCGCCGATCGTGCGCCGGTCGGCGCCCTGCGCCGGCGTCTCGAAGACGATCCGGCCTTCGCTCATGACGGCGATGCGGTCGGAGAGCTCGAGCAGCTCGTCGAGGTCCTCGCTCACCAGCAGCACGGCGGCGCCGCGCACGCGCACCTGGACGATGCGGGCGTGGATCTCGCGCACCGCGGCGAAGTCGAGGCCGAACACCGGGTTGACGGCGATCAGCACGTTGCCGTCGCCGGCGAGCTCGCGCGCGAGCACGGCGCGCTGCACGTTGCCACCCGAGAGGCTGGTGATCGGCGCGTTCTCGCCGCGCGTCTTGATGCCGTAGGCGGCGATCCAGTCGCGCGCACGCGCCCGCCACTCGGCGAAGCGCAGCCAGGCGAGCCCGGGCAGGACGAGGCGGCGCAGCGGCGCTTCGTCGAAGTCGCGCAGCGCCATGTTGTGGGCGACGCTGAGGTCGCCGACGCTGGCGTTGCGCAGCGGCTCCTCGGGCAGCGCGCGCAGGCCGAGGACGCGGTTCTCGGCGCGCCGGCCGGCGTACGGCCGGCCGACCACGCGCACCGAGCCGGCGACGCGCGGCCGCTGGCCGACGATCGCCTCGACCAGCTCGCGCTGGCCGTTGCCGGAGACGCCGGCGATGCCGAGGATCTCGCCGCGCCGCACGGCGAGGCTGAGGCCGTGCACGGCGAGCGCGCCGCGGTCGCCCATCGCGACCAGACCCGACACCTCGAGCGCGATCGCCGCCGCGGCATCGGTCGGCACGCGCGCGATGGCATGGCCTTCGTCGACGACCGCCGCTGCGGCGCCTTCGTCGCCGGCGCCGATCATCGCGTGGGCGAGCTCGGCCGGGGTCGTCGTCGCGACCGCCGCGCCGTGCACCTTGCGGCCGCGGCGCAGCACCGTCACCTCGTCGGCGTAGGCCATGACCTCGCGGAACTTGTGCGTGATCATCAGCACCGTGCACTCGCCGCGCTGGGCGACGGCGCGAACGAAGGCGAGCACCTCGTCGGCCTCCTGCGGCGTCAGCACCGAGGTCGGCTCGTCGAGGATGAGCAGGCGCGGCTTGAGGTAGAGCTGCTTCAGCAGCTCGAGCTTCTGCTTCTCGCCCGCCGAGAGCGACGCCGGCGTCGCGTCGAGCGCGAGCGAGAACGGCGTCGTCGCCAGGAACTCGCGCAGCTCGGCGCGCGCGCTCGGCCAGTCGATCAGCGCCGGCGTGCGGCCGCCGGCGAGGAGCAGGTTCTCGGCGACGCTCATGTTGGGCGCCAGCGTGAAGTGCTGGTAGACCATGCCGATGCCGAGCGAGCGCGCGACGACCGGCGTCGCGATGTCGCGCTCGCGGCCGTCGACGACGATCGCGCCGCCGTCGGGTCGCTGCGAGCCGGCGACGCACTTGACGAGCGTGCTCTTGCCGGCGCCGTTCTCGCCGAGCAGCGCGTGGACCGAGCCGGGCGCGACCTTCATCGTCACGCTGTCCATCGCCGTGAAGGCGCCGAACCGCTTGGTCAGCTCGAACGTCTCGAGGGCGAGCGCGCCGGTCGGCGGCGAGATGGGGTCGAGCGGGGCGGTCATGGCGTGCACAGGGTGGTCGTGGGTCGGGGTGTCCGGACGCGTCAGTCAGCCGAGCGCTTCGAGCACGGCGCCCGACGACGCCACGACTCCGAAGACGCCGCCCTGCATCGTCACCATCTTCAGCGCGGCGAGGTGGTTTCCGCGGTCGGTCGCGGCGGTGCAGTCGGCGAGGACCAGGCACTCGAAGCCGCGATCGTTGGCCTCGCGCATCGTCGTCGAGACGCAGACGTCGGTCGTGATGCCGGCGAGGAGCAGGTTCGTGATGCCGCGCGTGCGCAGGATCAGCTCGAGGTCGGTCGCGCAGAACGATCCCTTGCCGGGCTTGTCGATGACGACCTCGCCGGGCAGCGGCGCGAGCTCGGGAATGATCTCCCAGCCCGGCTCGCCGCGAACGAGGATTCGGCCGCACGGGCCGGCGTCGCCGATGCCGCGGCCGCCTTCGCCGATCCGGCGCGAGCGCCAGCGCTTGTTCGCGGGCAGGTCGGCGAGGTCGGACCGATGGCCCTCGCGCGTGTGGATGACCGGAAATCCGAGCACGCGCATGCGTGCCAGCAGCTTTCGGATCGGCTCGATCGGTGCGCGCGTCAGCGCCAGGTCGTAGCCCATCTTGTCGACGTAGCCGCCGACGCCGCAGAAGTCGGTCTGCATGTCGATGACGACGAGCGCAGTGTTGGCGGTGCGCAGGTCGCCGTCGTAGGGCCACGGGTACGGGTCGGCGGAGACGACGGGAAACGTCGTGGCGACGGGATCGGCGAGCGCGCTCATCGTCGTCACGCCGCCCGGCGCGCGCTCGGCAGCGGCTCGGGCAGGAGGTTGTCGGGCGCGTGCACGCGCGTCGGCGCCGCGAAGCCGCACGATGTGCCGTCGACGTGCACGACTTCGTCTTCCCACGGCAGGCGAAAGCTTCCGTTCACCATGTCGTGCATGAACGTGTACGGGCAGTCCATCGCGCCGCCCTTCACCGCGACGTAGCCGCGGTGCCAGAGCTGGTACGGGTTGTTCTCGACCGCCCAGTGCTTGCGCGCCTCGCGGATCAGGTCGGGCCGCACTTCGCAGGTGATGATCTCGTCGGGCCGGCGGCTGCCCTCGACCATCACGGTGCCGTCGAAGTTGCAGAACATGCCTTCGCCCATCGAGTCGAAGCTGCCGTCGCTTCCGCACAGGCACACGCTCGCCGTCACCATCAGGTTCTGGAACGCGTTCGCCTGGTTGGTGATTCGCCAGCTGTGGGCGATCGGCGCGGTGTAGCCGGCCGTGCGCAGCATCACCTCCGCGCCCTGGTAGGCGCACTCGCGCGCCATCTCCGGGAACATGCCGTCGTGGCAGATGACGAGCGCGAGCTTCACGCCCTTCGGTCCGTCGATCACCGGAATGCCGACGTTGCCCGGCTCCCACGCCTCGACCGGCACCCAGGGATGGAGCTTTCGGTAGTAGAGCGCGACCGCGCCGCGATCGTCGATGACGATGCCGGTGTTGTAGGGGTTGCCGTTCGGGTTGAATTCCATCAGCGAAAAACAGCCCCAAAGCTCGTGCTCAGCGCACGCCGCCTTGAACGCGGCGACTTCGGGCCCGTCCATCCGGCACATCAGCTCGGGCGCGGTGTTCATGGACAGGCCGTGCAGCGCGTACTCGGGGAAGACAACGAGGTCGAGGCCGGCGTTGTTGCGGCGCGCCTTGCCGACCATCGCGACGATCCGACCGGCCTGCGCCGCGAGCTGCGCCGGCGTCTCGACGACCGGCAGCTGCAGCTGCACGAGGCCGATGACGACGCCGTTCGGCGACTTGTTGAGACCTCCGAGACCGCTCATGAGCCTGCTTCCTATTTCACCGACGACAGCTCACCCGGGCTGCCGCGCGCGACGCTGCCGGGCCGGCAGCTGATGACGAGGATGACCAGCGTCAGCACGTAAGGCACCGCGGCGAAGAGGTAGTAGCCCTGGCTGACACCGATCGATTGCAGCGCCGGGCCGATCGCGCCGGCGCCGCCGAAGAGGAGCGCCGCACCGACGCAGCGCAGCGCGCTCCAGCGCGCGAAGATCACCAGCGCGACCGCGATCAGGCCCTGGCCGCTCGAGATGCCTTCGTTCCAGCTGCCGGGATAGAAGAGGGTGAGCGACGCGCCGCCGAGGCCGGCGATCGCGCCGCCGACGACCGTCGCGGCGATGCGGATGCCGTCGACCGAGTAGCCGAGCGCCTTGGTCGCGCTCGCCGAATCGCCGGCGAGGCGAACGAGCAGGCCCCAGCGGGTGCGACCGAAGCCCCAGTGCATCGCGATCGCCAGGACGATGCCGAGCGGCAGCAGCGGATTGACCTGGAGCGCCGCCTGCACCACCGGCGAATCGCTCCAGCCGCCGAGCGCGAGCGCCGGCAGCTGCGCCGCCTGCGGCTGGATCAGCGGCTTGCCGAGGTAGAACGCGAGGCCGGTGCCGAACAGCATCAGCGCGATCCCGGTGGCGACGTCGTTGACGCGCGGCAGCGAGCAGAGCACGCCGTGCAGCAGCGCGAGCGCTGCGCCGGCGCAGGCGGCCAGGGCGACACCGATCCAGGGCGAGCCGCTCAGGTACGCGCCGCCGAATCCCGCCATCGCCGAGAAGACCAGGACGCCTTCGAGGCCGAGGTTGATGCGACCCGACTTCTCGGTGAGGCACTCGCCGAGGCTCACGAACAGGAACGGCACGCCGACGCGCAGCGCGCCGCCGACGATCGCCGCGAGGAACGGCACCAGCACGTCGCTCGTCATGCGACGCCCTCCTTCGCCGCCGCGACCGGCGCGGCCGGCTCGACCGGCTCGGGCGTCACGCGCTGGCGCCAACGCTTCGCGACCGCCGCCCAATCGACGCTGCGCAGCGCTTCGCTCGCGAGGATGAGCACGAAGGCGATTCCCTGCAGCACCTGCACCGACGCGTCGGGCAGGCCGAGCCGGCGCTGCAGCAGGCTGCCGGCGGCACCGAAGCCGCCGAACAGGATCGCGACCGGAACGATCGCGAACGGGCTCTGGCGCGCGATGAACGCGACCAGGATGCCGGCGTAGCCGTAGCCGGCGATCAGCGATGCGTTGGCGTTGGTGTGGACCCCAGCGACTTCGACCGCACCGGCGAGCCCGGCAGCGGCGCCGCCGAGGCCGCATGCCAGCAGGATCAGCCGGTTCGCCGGCAAGCCGACGAGCTGCGCGGTGCGCGGATTGCCGCCGACGACGCGGACCGCAAATCCACCCGGCGTGAAAGCGAGCCAGAGGCCGAGGCCGATGCAGGCGACGACGCCGAGGACGAGGCCCCAGTGCACATCCGAGCCGGCGATCCCGCCTATCTGGAGCGTCTCGACGAGCGAACGCGTCGACGGCTTGTTGAGCGTCCTCGGGTCGCGCAACGGCCCTTCGACGAGTTGCTTGAACAGCGCGATCGCGGTGTAGGCGAGGAGCAGGCTCGAGATCGTCTCGTTGACGCCGCGGTACTGGCGCAGCGCGCCCGCCAAGGCGATCCACGCCGCGCCAACGGCCATGCCGGCCAGGCACAGCATCGCGCTGCCGACGACGTTGCCCGGCAAGGGAATCGCGTAAGGCAGCACCGCGGCGGCGAGGCCGCCCAGCACGACGGCGCCTTCGCCGCCGATGATGATCAGGCCAGCGCGCGCCGGCAGCGCAACGCAGAGGGCCGTGAGCATCAGCGGCGCGGCGCGCTGCAGCGTGTTCTGCCACGAGAACCAGTCGCCGAACGCGCCCTTGAACAGAATCGTCCAGGTCTCGACCGGGCTCGCGCCGCCGAGCCACACGAAGCCGCCGAAGAGCAGCAGCGCCGCCAGCAGGGCGCCGACCGGCAAGGCGACGTCGAGCGCCTTCACCGCGAATCCGGAACGATCCTCAGGCCGAGCCAATCACGCCTTCGACCAGGTAGTTCATCTTCTCGAGCTCGACGTCGGTCTGCTTGATCGTCTTGCCGGAGGTGATGACGGTGGCGCCCTTGTTGTCCTTCAGGCCGGCGGAGCCGCCGGCGAAGATGTCGAAGGTGCCGGCCAGCATCTTCGCCTTCACGTCGTCGGCGTTCTTCTTCGCCGCGTCGCTGACCATCGGGCCGTACGGCGACATCTTGACGTAGCCTTCCTTCAGGCCGCCGCGCAGGAAGTTCGGATGCGGCGTGCCGGCCTGCGCCGCGTCGATCACCGTCTTGTACGCGGTGAGCCAGTTCCATTCGGCGCCGGTCAGGTAGGCGTTCGGCGCGAGCTTGGCCTGGCTCGCGTGGTAGCCGCAGACCACCGTGCCGCGCTTGGCGGCGGTCTCGACGACGACCTTGGGGCCGTCGACGTGCATCGTGAAGACGTCGACGCCCTGGTCGGCGAGGCTGTTCGTCGCCTCGGCTTCCTTCACCGGCATCGACCACTCGCCGGTGAAGATCACCGTCGTCGTGATCTTCGGATCGACCGAGCGCGCGCCCATCGTGAACGCGTTGATGTTCTTCAGCACCTGCGGGATCGGCTTGGCGGCGACGAAGCCGAGCTTCTTCGACTTCGACATGTGGCCGGCGATGACGCCGTTCAGGTACTGGC
>Ga0207681_10000395_pt1 | contig 30526 bp, 17 predicted proteins | sample KBSS53metaG_FD_184324 | JGI IMG/M metagenome (GOLD analysis project Ga0207681, IMG submission 184324) | Switchgrass rhizosphere microbial communities from Kellogg Biological Station, Michigan, USA - KBS S5-3 metaG (SPAdes) (version 2) | ecosystem: Host-associated > Plants > Roots > Rhizosphere... | reverse complement strand
CGATTCAAGTGTGCTGTTGAGCTGCTGCTCCTGTTCGGTTCGCTTGTGTGACGCCGACTCCGCGCGGTCGCGGATTGCTTGCAGCTTGCTGAGTTTCTGCTCTTCCGCTTCAGCACGCTGGCGCAACTCTTCCTCGACTCGCCGGCGCTCGTCCGCGGCAGCAATCTCGCGTGCCTGCGCCTCGGCTTGTCGCTGGGCTTCAGCTTGCGCTTGCAAACGAACCTCAGCTTCGCGCAGTCGTTGGGCTTCTGCCTCGGCCTGTTTGAGTCGTTCGCTCTGCTCCTGTTCGGCAAGACTGAGCGCCTCGATTTCACTTTGCAGACGCAACTCGCGCTCGGCGCGTTGCCGCACCTTCGTCTCCGCGCGCTGGCGCGTTTCTTCCAGTGCCGACAGGCGAGTTTTGGCTTCGGCCATCAACGCGATCTGTTCATTGGCAACTTTAGCGAGCTTTTCAATTTCAACGCTGACCCGCTGTCTTTCCGCCGCGCGCGTTTGGCTTTCACTCAGCGCCTTATCGCGCGCGATTTGCAGTTGGGCTAACTGACTGGCTTCGGCTTCGTTCCGCAACGCCGCGCGCTGCGCTTTTTCATCGGCTTCTCGACGCGCTTGTTCCTGGGCGTGCAGCGACGCGGTGGCTAATTCGATTCGTTGAAGTTGTTCGGCCTCGGCGATTCGTTCGGCCTGGATTTGTTCGTTCAAATGTCGTTCCGTTTCGGCGCGGCTTAACTCCGCGGCGGCCAGAGCCTGACGCAGAGTTTCCAAGTCAGCGACGGTCTTCGTATGTGCTTCTTCAGCTTCGAGCGCTCGAGCTTCGGCTGCGGCGGCGGCTCTTTCCTGCGCGCTGCGAGCCGCTTCGATTTTCTTCACGCGCTCCAATTGCTCGGCTTCGGTTTGCCGCAGCACGTCGATCTCGGCAACTATCTGCTGCTCCCTGACGATTAACTCGGTGGTCCTGATCTCAGCCTGACGCAGCTTTGCTTCTTCAATTCGTCTCGCTTGATCCGCTTCCGCTTTGCGCAACGCCTCGATCCCCTCCGTGAGTTGTTTTTCCTTTTCACTTCGAAAGCACGCATCGGCTTCCACAACCTCGCGCTTCAGGTCGACAGTCAACTCTGTTTCTTCGTCGAACGGATCGCTTGACGCAGGGAGGTGTACCACTGACGGCACTGAAAATGTTTGGGCTGGAACTGATGACGGCGAGCGGGCTGAAATCGAATCGATCGCTTTCGCGATCGACTGTTGCAACAACACGTCCTGATTACCCCGACTGAGCAATTCCTGCAACGGCTCGATGGCGTCGACTTCTCCGATTTCGCCCAGCCCATCGACCGCCGCCTGTCGCACTTCCCAGGAACTGTCAGACAGCGCCGCAATCAGGTATGGCCCAGCCAATGGCTTGGCCAGACTTGCCAGGCGGCGAGCCGCCTCCGCGCGCTCTACCGCGGAATCTGCCATCAGCAAGTCATGACTGGCCTCAGCAAAGTCGCCCATGAAGGATTGAGAGGAAGAGTTGGTTGCGCCTGAGTTGGGCTGTGCTGAAGTCGGTTGTTCCATGATTGTTCCTTGTTCTCCCGAAGTCGGAAAGAGGTAGGAGCCCAACGCTTTGATCGCACAAGCGTGCGTTCTGGGACGAAAGCGCTAGCTCTGGATTGATTTGTTTGCGAAACCCGACGTGGTTAATCGATGGTTTCGAGTTGGGACTGCGTGAGAGGCTTAAAGAAGATCTACTGCTGAAGTACTAAAGCCCGGATATTGGTGATCTCGGGCTTTCTGGATTCTCGCCGATCTGCTCTGGAACGTCAATAGACTTGTTCCAGAAATTAATTTTGCTGAGTGTTTTCGGGGTTTTTAGCCGCAGAGGCGCAGAGACACGGAGATAAATACAAAGCAAAAGGGCGCCTCGATACTTCTGAGCTTTCCTCGGTGTCTCTGTGTCTCTGTGGCAACTAAAGGCGCCTACGGGACGGCAGCGACGGATCGGGCGAGGAAGGTCGTCTCAACGAGCGCGTTGAATTTTTCCGGCTGTTCCTGCTCGGGCATCATGCGGCAGTAGTCAAAAACTTCCAGCCGCGCTCCGGAATTCAACTTCATCAGCGATACCGCCTGGTCGAGCGGCGTGGTGGAATCCTGCTTTCCCCAGACGAGCACGACGGGCTGAGTGAGCCGCGAAAAGGGTGCGCGCGTGTCGGTGTTGAGATAGCCGGCGAGGAAAGCGGCGATCGCGTGCTGCGCGCCGGGCTGGTGGCTGGTAGCATAAAGATTCGAGACCAGCCGGTCGGTGACGCGCCGATGATCGTAAAACAGATTATCGCGAGCATAGTCGCGAATGCTGCGTTCGCTGGCCATCACGTTATAGAACGACGTGCCCAGCACCGGCGATTGCAGCAGCCCATAGAAAGCGGCGCCCGCCATGCCCGGACGCCGGTTCAGCGTGTCTGAGCCGGTTGGGCCATTAAGAATCATTGCATTCACGAGTTCGGAATGTTCGTCAGCCACACGGATCGCATACGCCGCCCCGAGCGAGCTGGCGATCAAATTCGCGGGATAACCTGAAACCTCGCGCAGGAAATCGGTAATCAGTTCAACGTAGAGGTCGGCTGAGTAAGAAGCGACCGCGGGTTTGTCAGAGAAGCCGAAGCCCAACAGGTCGAAGGCGTAAACGCGGAAATGCCTGGCCAGCTCGTCGAAGTTTTTCCGCCACATGAAACTTGAAGTGCCGGCGCCCACACCGTGAATGAACACGACTGGCGGTCCGGGATTCTCAGCGCCGGAAGTTTTGTAAAAGACCCTCCCGTGTTTCCAACTGAAGAAATGCGCTTCGCCGCCGAGGGCGCTGTCATCGGGATCACTGGCGTTGCGTTGAATGGCGGCGTTGAGCGCCGCGAGCGCGGCGACGCCCGCGCCTCCCGCGATCACCGTCTTCCAGATGTTTCCCAGTTTACTCATCGGAAAAAAGTTTCAAGTTCCAGGTTTTAAGTTCCAAGTTAAAACTAACAGCAGACCCACACGCTACCGCGTAGTGGTACTGACCTCATGTCCTAGGTGACTCATACTTGTTCAGAACTCCGAACTTGGAACTTGAAACTTGAAACCTGAAACTTTTTAGTTTAGATGAACGCGAAATCAAACTGTTCCTGGTGCACCATCACGTCGCTGTTGATATCGACCGGCCCAAGATACTCTTCGATTTCGTTCAGTACATCGCGTTCCGACGTCCGCAGCGCTTTCGCTACCTCCGGATGCACGCGCAGCGTCGTTTGCTTGTTTGGCTTGTCGCCGTTCATCGCCTTGCCGAGAATGCGGGCTTCTTCGAGCAGCTCATAGCAAACAGTTTGCGGCGACTTAATCAAGCCGGCGCCCTGGCAGTAATTACAGGGCGCGCAGAGCGTGCGTTCCAACGACTGCTTGACGCGCTTGCGCGTCATGATCACGAGGCCAAAATCGTTGAAGGAGAGCACCTTGGTCGGCGACTTATCGCCGCGCAGTGCGTCCTGCAGCGCGCCCATCACGCGCGTACGATTGCGACGCTCTTCCATGTCGATTAGATCGAGGACGATGATGCCGCCAAGATCGCGCAGCCGGATCTGTCGCACAATCTCGTCGACGGCCTCCATGTTTGTGCGCGTGATCGTATCTTCCAGCCGGCCACTGCCGCGGCCGACAAATTTTCCGGTGTTGACGTCAATCGCCACGAGCGCCTCGGTCTGATTGATGACGAGGTAACCGCCCGACTTCAGCCACACGCGCGGCTTAATCGCTTTATCGATCTCGGCCTGCACGCCGTAACTTTCGAGGATGGGACGGTCGCGCGTGTAAAGCTTCACGCGTTTGACCATGCGCGGCTGAATACGATTGATGAACTCAACAATCGCTTCGTATTCCTCTTCTGAGTCGACCCGGATGGCGGCGAATTCGTCAGACAGTTGATCGCGCAGGATGCGTTGGACCAGGTCCAGGTCTTTGTGGACCAGGGAGGCCGGCTTCGACTTCTCAGCCGCGGCGCGAATGTCCAGCCAGGTTCGCACCAGATAACGAACGTCCTCGCGCAGATCGGCTTCGCTTATGCCGACGCCCGCGGTGCGCACGATGAAGCCGCCCGAGGGAATTTCTTCAGAGCCGCGAATCAGGGTAATCAACTTGCGCAGCCGCTGGCGTTCGCTGTCTGACTCGATCTTTCGCGAGACGCCGACGTGCTCAACAGTGGGCATGTAGACGAGGAAACGACCGGGCAGGGCGATATGCGACGTAATGCGCGCGCCTTTTTTAGCTATCGGTTCCTTGGCAATCTGGACCAGTATCTCCTGACCCTCACGCAGCAAGTCGGTAATCGTCGGTTGCTGGCGGTCTCGGCGACCAGACCCTCTCGAGCCTCGATTGTCACTACGATTCGGACGACCGCGGTCGCGCGTGTCGCGGCCACCACGGGAATCACGCGAATCACGCGATTCTCTATTGTCGCGTGAATCACGCTGGGCGGGGGCGGCGGCCGGCTCGGGCGCGGCAACTTCCTCGACTTCCGCCGTGGCTTCTTCAACAACCGGCGCTTCTTCTTCGGCGATTAGTTCCGGCTGCGACGCCTCCACGTCTTCGGCCGGTTCTTCAGCCGGCGAATCAGTAGCAGCTCCATCGGTTGTTGCACTTGCTTTACTTGGACGACGGCGACGTCTGCCGCCGCGGCGCGTTGCAAACTCAGCGCGCGAACCTTTGTCCTCCAGGCTCGCATCAGCGTCGGTGTAGTTTTCGGCCGGCGCGTCCTCGCCCGGCTCTGCGCCCGCCGGGGCAGAATCCTTGGCCGCCTTCTTACTGGACGAGCGTTTGGTCGACGTTCTTTTCTTCGAACCAAGGCTGCCGAGCAGTTTTCCGACGCGCGACTTTTTGCTGGCGGCACGTTCGCGCGGTTGTTTCTCCGTTACGTCCGCGGCTGCGGTTTCATCCACCGTGCTTTCGCCCTCAGAGTCGTCGTCACTGATGCGTTGGAAGGAACCGGACTGCAGGCTGGTCTCGTCAACATCGTCGATAAAACTCTCGATGCGCGCAGCTACGGGCTCGCGGGTGCGGGGCGCGGCACTTTGACTTGCGTCGCCAGTGTCGCCGTCGTCCACGCGCTGAAAAGAATCGTCGCGGTAGTCAACGGTCGACAACACCGAACCAACTTCCGCGGTCCGGAAGTCGTCTTCGAGATTAAACTCGCCGGCGTGTATTTGATCGAAGAGACGCTCCTGCAACCGCGCGTCCTTGAACATCTCGCCGTTGTCGGCTGTTTCCTCTTCGTCAATGATTCTCTGGACGGAAGGGTCGGCCTCGACAAAAGGAGTGCCGATATCTTCGGGCTTGATCGAGCTGCGAGCGGCAGTCGGAATCTCTTCCATCTCAGCGCCTTCTCGACCGCCGCGTCGACGACGACCGCGCCGGCTGCGTCGTTTGCCGGCATCGCCCGTTTCGCCGGTTGGTTCAGCTGATTCGGTTGCTTCCAGTTCCTCGTCAGCCAACAGCGGTGCAACTTCCGCAGGTTCCAATTCACGCAGCGGTTCGACGCGTTCATGTGTCGCTTCGATGTGACGTTCGCGCTCGACGCGGCCCATGGCGATCTGTTCGGCCGCCGCGCGCTGGGCTTCTTCAACATTGCCCTTCTGCGACTTGTCGATCACGATGCGTTCAAACTCTTCTTCCTCATCGAAAAAGTCAGACACATACAGAAATGCGTCGCGCTCGAGGCCGATGTCGACGAAAGCGGACTGCATGCCGGGCAGAACGCGCATCACGCGACCTTTGTAAATGTTGCCGACGATTCCCTGATTGCCTTCGCCACGTTCGATGTAAAACTCGGTGACCTTCTCGTTCTCGATGATCGCTATCTTCTTTTCGCGTCCGTTGACGCTTACGATTAATTCTTTTGCCATTGTGTACTCGTTGTCTCCTGAAACGATTCGCCGCCTGGGGCTGATGCTGTGCGGTTAAGCTGGGAGCGCAGACATCCTGTCTGCCTCAACCTTCGTGGCCGCGCAGCGGCAGACAAGATGACTGCTTTCTGCCCAACGTTCGTGCGAGTCGTTGCGTAAAATTGTGAAATGGTCGCCGCGCGCTTCAAGCTCAAGAGCGAGCCGCAGCGGCCAAGAATTAGCGAGGCGTTTACAGGCCTCGCCGCGAATTGATGTGTTGGAAAATGTTGGAATGGAAAGACGCGGCAGACAAGTCGTCCGCGGTCCATTCAGCTGGCCGTGGTGCGGGTTAGGCGAAGGTTGTCGATCGCGTGTCGATTGAGTTGGAACTGGATCGGGAAGACCCAGAACGCGACGCTCACTAAAACTAATCAAAAGGAACCTAACTAGCCGCTTTGCTCGTCTGGCAAAACGCTGCGACAGGGAGCGCCCTCCTCGGGCGCAGGCGGCACCAGTCCAGACTTTTCGGACGAGATGCACGCAACCTGTTTGCGATTTCGCTGGATGTCAACGGAACTCGAAAGTTCCTAATGCCGGCACTCGTGTTCGCGCCGCGGCTTACAGTAAAAAGTTTGAAAGATTCGTCCGCACAAAAACGGACGATCGCTAAAAGTCGAGGTTCGCTTGCCGGGCGCACGGTGCTTCACAAATCGAGCTTCCGTCGTGCTGCTTATTAGTTTCGAGGGCTGAAATGCCGGTGAAACGAAAAACTCCGCAGGGGCGAACTAAGGCGAGTATAAACCCTGGGTGTGGCAAACGCGAAACGATTGCTTCCTCAGCCGGAAGAAATCAGCCGCGGATTCACGCGGATTACGCGAATCTGAAGAAGGCATTTCTGACATTGGAGGATTTAAAGGTTTGATCTGATCCGCGTTTATTCGCATAAATCCGCGGCTTAAAAATCCTAGTTCACGAATCATGTGGTCCTGATAGTGAGAGACTTCGCAGCTTCGGGTGGAATATCTACAAACACGAAATGCGAAGCTGGAAACAAATAGTCCTCACCGGTTTCGTCTATCACGCGAATATAATTGCTCCGCGCCGCCGATTCGTCAGGCAAGACCTGATAAACCGTTCGTAGTTTCAAATCGTCAGCATACCCAGCGTCGTTTATGCAGATCGCAAATTGCGGCTTTGTGTCGTTTGTCATACGCCTAGTCCAGATATCTCTTGATCTTCATTCTTACTTTTCCGATGCCATGAGCCTGGTACCAATGTACCTCGGCCCGGCGCATCGTGCCATCCGGCAGTCGTACAATCGCGAAGCCTTTCAACTTACGCCAGCGACCGTAGCCAAAACGTGCTCTCAGTTCGCGGAGCTCTCGAATTCCAGGACCAACCGCGATGGTTACTATCTCGCTTATGCCGCCGATAATTTCGAACTCTTGATCCATTGCGTACACCCTTACGCACCGAGGCTCAAGAGAACGAGAAGCGGACTGATCCTAAAGCCTATTAGTAGTTAGTTCACGAATCTTCTTAACTGCACGCTGATCGCAAAGCCAATCGCGATGAAGGTGGCAATTAGAGAAGCAAGCCCGGCGCTCATCAGCGGCAGTGGGACGCCGATCACCGGCAGGATGCCGAGCGCCATGCCGATGTTAATAAAAATCTGGCAGGTGAACCCGCCGACCACGGCCATGATTACCAACATCCCCATCCGATCCGGCGCGCGTTTAGCGCCCGCGATCATTCGGGAAAGCAAAACTACGTAAGCCAGCAGCACCAGAATGCAACCGACGAACCCCGCGTTTCCCGCCGTCACCGCGAAAATAAAATCAGTATGCGGCTCGGGCAGAAACTTCAGACTGCTTTGCGAGTGCGCCGCCGAGGTGTCGGCGCCAAGCAGGCCGCCTTCGCCCACAGTCAGAATCGACTGCCAGGTGTTGTAACCAAAGCCACGGCGATCCGCATTCTCCGGATCGAGAATCACGTTAATGCGTTCCTGCTGATAGTTCTTGATCAGATGCGTTTTGACGCCCACCCAATAAGCCGCCGGCAACATGATCACGCTGAGCGCCACTGCCGCGACTACGTAACGCATTCGGATTGCCGAGAGAAACAGGACGATTGCGAGGATGGGAAGATAGGTCAGCACCTGGCCGACGTCGTGCTCGAGCAGAATCAGAAAGATCGGCAAGGCGAGAATTAGACCGCCGGCCGCCATCTCCTTCAAAGTCAAAGCGCCGCTCCGATGCTTGCCGAAGTAACGCGCCAGCATCATCGCTGTGGTCACTTTCACAAACTCCGACGGCTGAAACTGTCCAATACCGGGAACCCTGATCCAGGCGCGCTGGCCGTTAATCTTCAAACCAATGCCGGGAACGAGAACGATCACCAAAAGCACGAGCCCAAAGACGTAGAACGCGGGCGCGATGTTTATTAACTTGCGATAATCGTTGAAGGCGACCAGCAACATCGCCACCACCGCGATCGACAGACCAATCAACTGCTTGACCCAGTAACTCTCGGTCGGCTGCGCATTGCGGATCTGGATCGTGCCGAAGCAGACGATGCCAATAGCCAGCAGCGCCAGCAGCCAGTCGAAGTCCCGCAGTCCTCGTTTTTGAATTATTGCTACCATTGGACGACGGGCGACCGCAGACCGTCGACCGTCGGCGGTCTTCCGTCAGCGGTCGTTTTCACTGATTTCTCGCTATCGTTTCCGGCTTCTTCGGAGAGCCCTCCGGTTTCGGAGATTTGGCAACAGGCACCGCCCCCGGCGGCTCGGCGTTTCTGGTCTTGCGGTAGAAAACGTCATAGACGTGTCGCACCGCCGGTGCCGCATGCTCGCCGCCAAAGCCGGAATTTTCGATGAGGGCCACCATGGCGATCTCCGGTTTGTAAGCGGGAGCGTAGGAGACGAACCACGAGTGGTCCTTATTCTTGCCCACGTCTTTTCCGAGACCGACAACCTGGGCCGTGCCGGTTTTTCCGGCAATGTCGAAGCCGGCCATGCGAATGCTCGTGGCGGTGCCGCCGTTGTTCACGACGCCCCACATGCCTTCGACAACCCGCTGGTGAATGTCTTCTGGAATCGGAAGCACTTTCGGGTTGGGCCGCGTCGAGTCGAGCGGCTGAAAAGCTCGATAGGGACGATAGTCAGGCGTGCCGGCGACGCCTACCGGCCGCAGCTCCTTGAGCAAGTGGGGCACATACAACTTGCCGCCGTTAGCAACCGCGGAGATGGTCCTGATCAAAGCGATCGGCGTGATGATGTCGTAGACCTGTCCGAAAGAAGCGTAGACCGTATCGATATCTTTCCAGTCGGAATTCTCAGGCTGCGTACGTTTCTTTAACTCCGGCGAAGGAGTTAGATCGAGCACCTCGTTTGGCAAGTCGATCCCGGTGCGCTTGTTCAAGTCAAACTCGTCGACCATCGACATGATGCCGTCGAGTCCCATCTTCAAACCGAGGCGATAAAAATAACCGTCGCACGAATGCGTGATGGCCGCCTTGATGTCCGGCGTGCCGTGGTTTCCCATGCAGCGCGTGAACTTGTTGCCAACCATAATGCCGCCGCCGCAGACGAGCGCCGAATGATCGAGCGTGATCGCGCCTTGTTCCAAGCCGGAGACGGCCATCGGGATTTTCCAGGTTGAGCCGGGAGGATAGCGGCTTTGCACGGCACGATTGATCAGCGGCTTTTCCGGATCGTTCAAAACGGCGACGTATTCCGCGCGTCCTTCTTTCGTGCCGATGCGGGAAAAAAGATTGGGATCGAAAGTCGGCGCCGAAGCGAGCGCCAGGATTTCGCCGTTGTTGGGATTCAGGGCGACCAGCACACCGCGACCAGTTGCTGAAGTTCGCAGCTGTTCTTCGGCAGCCATCTGCAAATCGAGATCGATCGTGGTCACTAAATCCTGACCGGCTTGCGGAGCGACGGTTTCGATTTCATCCTGAATGCGACCGCGACTGTCGACAATCACTTTGCGATAGCCTTCTTTGCCGCGCAGGTAATCGTCGTAGGTTTGCTCGAGCCCGCTCAAGCCAATCACGTCGCCGGGCTTCAGGCCCTTGTCTTTGTAGCTGGGCTGCTTCAATTGTTCGGGACTGATTTCACCGACGTAGCCAAGCACGTGCGCGAGCATTCCGTTGGCCGGATAACGGCGCTGCGGCTGCTGTTCCACGCGCAGTTCGGGAAACTCCAACTCGTGCGACTCCACCCAGGCGATATCGCCGGCGTTGACGTCCTGCTTCACCAGGATAGATTCAAACGCGGGTTGGGAACCGATCTGTTCGAAGCGGTCGCGCAGGATATCGACATCGACGTTGAGCGCCTCGGCCAGCGGTTTGGCAAGGGAAGCGAGCTTGCGATCCCTTAAATCTTCGCGCGAGAGAATAACGTTGTAGATGGGACTGGAATTAGCCAGCGCGGTCTTGCCGTCGTTAGCCAGAATGTTTCCGCGCGGCGCGGGTATAGGCAAGAGTCGCACGCGCTGGTTCTGAGCAATCTCGGCGTAGTACTGACCGCGGATGAGTTGCAGGTAATAAAGCCTGACGCCGAGCAGCATCAGCAGCAACACCACAAAGCTCTGCACGATCCAGAGCCGGCTGCGAAGGTTTTGTGAGCTGTCTTCGAATTTCATAAAAGCAGGAGTCAGAATTCAGGAGTCAGGACTCAGGAGTCAGGACTCAGGAGTCAGCATTCAGGAACCTTCTGACTCCTGAATTCTGATTCCTGAATCCTGCCTTCCTCATCTTCTCTTGACCGTTCTGGTCAGCGTGCCGCGGCCGCGTTGCGCGCCTTTTCGACGCGACGCGAACGAACGGCGTTGCCGCGCGCGTTCCGTGAAAAGTGAATCGAGCAAATAAAGAGCAAAGGTTCCCACGATCGTGGTGGCTATCAAACGATACGACATCGTTTGCACGAACGGCAGCGTCGGCGGGTAGCCGAGCGAACGATGCCAAAAAACATAAATCGCGGAATCGATCACCGACGCCGCGGCGAGCACCGGAATTCTCAGCAGGGTGTTTTCAAGGTTGACTCTGGTCGCCGCGAAATAGATCAGGTAAGCGGTGAGCGTCTTGGAAAATCCGCCCGCGCCGATTAGTCCGCGGCTGGCGGCGTCGACCGCCAGGCCGGCAATGGTTCCTACGATGAGCGCATGCCAGGCATGTCGCTGCAAGGCAATATAAACAACTACTATGAGCGGGAAGTCAATATAAGAAAGTGGAGACCAAACACCTCGGAGGCACAACTGCAGGATGATAGCGATTGCCAGCGCGGCGGCAATTTTAAGTTGCGGCATGGGAAAACGGTGAAAAGTGAAAAGTGAAAAGTGAAAAGTTGAAGCGACTGTCCAAAGTCCAATGTCCAAGGTCCAACGTCCGCCAAGCGATCTTGACTTTGGACATTGGACGTTGGACTTTGGACGATCTATTCACTGTTCACTTTTCACTGGTCACTGCTTTTTCGTCTTGTCTACATTCGGCAGCGTCTGTTCGGGAGCAGGCCGCGCGGGCGGTTGATAAAGCAACACCGCTACTTCTTCCAGTTGGTCCAGCTTCGCGCCGGGTCGAATCAGGATTTGGTGCGCCTGTGTGGCCGTTCCCGATTTAACCTCAACCACTTCACCCACGGTTAAGCCGGGCGGGTAAATCCCATCCTGGCCGGTCGTCAGAATGTAATCACCGGCTTCGACTTTCTCGAGGCCGGAAACGTAACGCATCTCAATCAAGCCGCTTTCGCCTAAGCCCCGCACCGGTCCCAGCGCTCCCGACCCGCCGAGCTGTCCCACGATTGCACCGGCCGCCGCTTTCTCGTCGGTAATCATCATCACCTGGGCCGTCCATGGGCTGAGGGCGATGACGCGGCCAACGATGCCGCCGCCAGTAACCACCGGCATGTTGAGCGCAACTCCTGAAGAGCTGCCGCGGTTGATCGTTATGGTGTTGAACCAGGTGGACGAGTCACGCGCGATGACGCGCGCCGTCACCTGATCGTAGCCGGTCTGCTGTTTCAAATTCAGCAAAGCCTGGAGTCTCTCGTTGTCGGCGGTCGCCTGTTGAGCGTTGCGCAGTTCCAGTTGGGCCGTGGCCAGTTCTTGCTTCAAGCGTTCGTTCTCAACCGCAGTGCTGCGAAAATTAACGATCTGCCTGACGAAATTGCTGCCGGCGCCGCTGGCCCCAGTCGAGATGCTCTGCGCGGGCGACGCCAATGCCTGTATCCAAACCCTCAGCAGGCGTTGCCGGGTGACGCTGTCGCGCGCGTCAACCGCCATGATGATCAAATTAGCCAGCAACAGAACGCCGAGCCAAATCGGCGCCTTCTGGCGAATTTCTCTTTGGGTGCGGATGGCGGCCATCTTAAAGCTCGTCCCAAGTCCAACGTCCAATGTCCAAAGTCCGGTAGGTTATCTTGACGTTGGACATTGGACCTTGGACATCGTTACATGCCGCTGGTCATTGTGTTTTCCCACTTCACGCGCTTGAGCAGGTCGAAGTCGGAAAGCATTTTGCCTGTGCCGAGCACGACGGAAGCCAGCGGGTCCTCCGCGACGGAAACAGGTAAACCGGTCTCGATGGATAAACGCTTATCGAGGTTTTTCAGCAGCGCCCCGCCGCCGGTCAGAACGATACCGCGTTCGACGATGTCGGCTGACAATTCCGGAGGCGTTCGCTCGAGGGCCACGCGTACAGCATTAATGATCGTGGCGATGGAATCCGCGAGCGCTTCGCGAACTTCTTCGTCAGTCATCGTGATCGTCTTCGGAATGCCCTCGATCAGATTTCGTCCGCGCACTTCGTATGACAAAGGTTCGTCGAGGGGATAGGCCGAGCCCAGCTCGATCTTGATCGCTTCCGCGGTGCGCTCGCCAATCAGCAGATTATATTTGCGCTTGATGTAGGAGATGATCGCTTCGTCCATCTCGTTTCCGGCGACGCGGACGGCGCGAGAGTAAACGATGCCGCTTAAACTGATGACGGCGATGTCGGTTGTGCCGCCGCCAATGTCAACCACCATGTTGCCGTGCGGTTCCGTGATTGGCAGTCCGGCACCGATCGCCGCGGCCATCGCTTCTTCCACCAGGTAAACTTCCGACGCCTTCGCGCGATAGGCGGAATCCTCGACCGCGCGCCGCTCAACCTGGGTGATCTCCGACGGGATGCCGATGACTACGCGGGGACTAACCCACGTCTTGCCGTTGTGAGCTTTGCGAATGAAGTGCTGCAGCATCTTCTCAGTCACTTCAAAATTGGCGATAACGCCGTCCTTCATCGGGCGAATGGCGACGATGTTGCCCGGCGTTCGTCCCAGCATCTCCTTGGCATCGCGTCCGACCGCCTCGACCTGGTTCGTGACCTTATTGATCGCCACGATCGAGGGCTCAGACACCACGATGCCGCGCCCCTTGGCGTAAACCAGCGTGTTTGCCGTCCCCAAATCTATCGCCAGATCGCTCGAAAACAAGCTAAATATCGATTTAAAAGCCATTACTTAATCTCTTCTCGTCAACTGAATATGAAAGCGTCGGTCGGGGCGGGTTGTCGGAATGACTACATTCGCAACGGGAAAACTACTATTGGATGGGCGGTTCGAGAGTTAATCCGGCCGGCCCGCACGTAAGTCACCATTCGAAAACTACCGTCGAAACTGCAAGCTAACTACCAACAGACCAAGATACACTGAATTTCGATCTTTACGCTATCAAGAAAAAAGTTTTGGTAATGCGCCCCCGGTTTGAAACTCTCTGTGGCTCCTTTGTGGCCTCCGTGTCTCTGTGGTGAGTTCTGCCGATTGAAATTCACCACAAAGACACAGAGATCACAAAGGTGGCACAGAGTCTGAGTGCGCGTTATCGTTGGATTCGTTTACTTGGCGGCTGAGTTTTGCTTCTCCGGACAACGACGCCGAGAACCGGATGCAGTTTTTGTTCGCCGCTTTAGCTTCGTACATCGCGGTGTCGGCGGCGGCTATCAATTGTTGCGGCGATGAAGCGTGTTCGGGGAAGGCGGCAACGCCGAAACTCGCGGTCAACGACAGTCTCAGATTCCTGCCGCCGCTGAAATGATGACGCGCAATCTTCTCGCGGATGCGTTCCGCCACAGTCCCCGCCAGATCTATCTGCGTATCCGGCAACACAATCACAAATTCGTCGCCGCCATAGCGCGCCACCGCGTCAGTATCTCGAATCGACGACAGGATAACGGCGGCCATCTCCATGAGCACGTGCGAACCGGCGAGGTGGCCGTGAGCATCGTTCACGCGCTTAAAGTCATCGAGATCGAGGAACAAAGCGCCGACGCTGGAACCATAACGGCGCGCCCGGCGAATTTCGTTAAGCAGGAACTGCCGCAGGTAACGCGCGTTGTGCAGTTTGGTTAAGTCGTCGGTTTGTGACAGGCGCTCGGCTTCGGCAATCCGAACCGCATTCGCAAGCGCTGAAGCGAGCGGGAGCGAGAGGGCATCGAGAAGTTCGAGCTCGGAACGTTTGAAAGCACGGCGACGTCGCGCGCCTTCGAGCACTCCCAAAATCCTTTCGCCGCAAACGAGTGGAACGGCGACGAAGTTTTCGCCGCGTTCCTTTTTCTTGATCGTGCCCAGGCCGGCGCCCGCCAGTCTCGCTGCCTTGGATTCTGATCCCACCGGCATCGTCTCACCGCCGAGCAAGAGCCGGCGCCAATCGTCTGCCTGGTCAACGGTCACTTGTTCGGTGGGATTGAACGACGCGATTGCTTCGAGGATGGCAGCCTCGGGTCCTTTGGTTTCAGAAAAGAGATAGATGGTCCAACGGTCAGCCGGGACGAGTGGAGCGAGTCCGGCGAGCGCAGTATGCGCGGCGCTGTTTTGATCGCCGATGAAATGCAGCGACGCAATCAGATCAAAAGCCGCGCGCACGCTGCCTAGCTTCAATCTCGCCGGCAAGAGGGTTTCCGAGGCTTTGACCGGCGGACTAACCAGCTCTGGTAACCGAAGTTCACCGGTGACACCGTGGCCTTCAATTTCGTGCAGGATCGCGGGCAGCTGCGCCGCCTTGTCGGCGATGGCGCGAAAGCCGAGCCGCTTAAGGGTGGCCCCGTCGAGACTGCGCCAGCTTTGTCCATGAAAGCCGCTCAGCTGGCGCCGACAGGCGATTAGCGGCGTGCCGGGCCAGGAAATTGTGGCCTGCTGGATGGCGGCCTGAAGCTCGACCATGTCGGCCCCGGGGACGACTTCATAAAGCACGGCAAGCGGCAGTTGCTCCCAAATGTCTTCAGTGCTTGCGATAGTGTGGCGAGGCGAATGCTCACCGGCAACACCTTCGCGCAAGCCTTCAATTAAGGTTTGCACGCCAGCCTGACGCAGCGCTTCGATTAGTTCGTAAGCTGGAGCTTCATGCTCGGTTAGAAGAATTACGTACCTGGACATGAACTTTTTGGAGTGCGCTGACCTGTCAGCGCTTTAGTCTTCCGCGACCTGACGCGGAAGTTACACATTGGCCTATGAAAACCTTGGGCGTCAGGCCGCCCAAGACGAAAGCGCTGGCAGGTCAGCGCCACTCCAAAATAAAAAAGCGCTCCCAACTCAGCCTTTTCGTGCTGACAACGGCAATCGATACGGTGTGACGTTGCCGCGCGAGTCTTCCGCATCGACGTTAATCTCGCCCGTTCCCGCCGGCGCGGTCACCTGCAACTGAAACGAGCCTTCGCTTGGCACGATCGTCTCGCGTCCACCAGCGCGAATTGTTGTCCCCGGTTCCGAGCGTCCGCGAATCAGGTAAATGCGTCCGCCAAGCAGTTCGGCTACCAGGTTGGAAACAGGCACGCGCGAACCAGTGCCGCGTGTCACAATTATGAATTTCTTCGGATCGCTCCAGTCGCTCGTTTGTCCGCTTCCGGCCACGGCGCGCACTCGCCAAAAGTAAACTCCCGGCCGCAGGTCGCTGGCGGTGAACTCATTGGAAGCTAACTGATCGCGTTCGATCACTTTGCCGTCGGCCACAAAGAAAGGAGACGTCGCCACCTCCACACGATAGAAGGCCGGCGTTCCTTGTTCGGGGCGAATCCATTTCAAGGAAATGTTCGCAGCGCCGTTACCGCCGACCAAAACCTTTTCCAGGTCGCGCGGCTCGGAAGGCGAAGGCACGTCCAAGAGTTTTTGCGGACGCGAGATCGTGCCGGCAGGATTTACGGCCACGTATTGGCCGCCGACCAGAGTTGCTTTTTGACCGCGACGATCAGTTGTTTCGATGGCGCCGGTAGTGATACGAATTTCTTCAGTACCTTCCGGATTGACGCCGAAGCTGGCGCCGGTTTGTGCGCCCAGCTTGCTCTTCGTCTTGGGCGTCTCGACTACGTTGTTGGTTCCTTCAGGTTGTTGCTCGGTGCGCACGTACATTTGTCCGCTGTCAACTACCACGTGCACATTAGTTTTCTTGCCGTCGTCGCCGCTGGCGTTGTCGCGCACGATGATTGTGCTGTTAGGACGGACCACGAGCGTTGAGCCATCAGCCATGCTGACACGCGCGCGTCCACTTGCCTGGGTTTGCACGGTGTCGCCGGGATAGAGTTCGGTGTCGGCGCCGGGAACGATCGTTTCGCGCGTGGCGGAGCGGATAACCCGCACGTCTCCTTCGAAGGAAATGAAGCGCGCGCCCGAGGCAAGCTTCACGTCGGTGCCCACATTCCGGAGCGGGTTGCCATACTTCCAGACATAGAGCGCCGCGCCCGCGGCGAGTCCGCAGAGAACGAAGATAGCGACCAGCAGGTAGATGACACGCTTCTGAACTACCCACCAGTCAAAATTGAAAAGCCCGGTCTTCTTGCTCATTCGTTTTGAAGCTATTTAAAACTGAGGGGCAACCGCAATCGCAAAGTTCACTGCAAATCAATGTCGCTGAGGGCGACTGTTCGGGAGTTTACTTCAGGAGTGGAAAGTCGGGCCGGCAACACTACCCGCATCGAATCTAGCACAGGGCTAAGAAACCGTACAAGCATTGAATTCGGGCCAATTCGACAGGATTAGCAGGATTTACAAGATTAATGAGGAATGTCAGAAGGTTAGGATGTCAGGGGGTTAGCTTGCCGTTCTGGGAATAAATGCCTAACTGCCTAATGTCTTATCGTGTGAATCCTGTAAATCATGTCCAGTTTACTTCTCGATCCTCGGCTCTTCCGGGTCATCTTCAAACAAGGAATCAAAGTCCTGCGGCATTTCAACCTTGATTTGAGTTTCCGCTTCTTTTGGCCAAATGATCGACGCAATCACAGAACCTGTTAGAACCACGCCGACAAACAGCAGCGAAAACTTTACCGGAATCACCACATGCACCACTTCAATCAGCATCTTGACGCCGATGAAGGTGAGCACAATGGCGAGACCCATCCGCAGGTACTGAAATTTCTCGACCACACCGGCGAGAAGAAAATACATCGAACGCAGCCCGAGGATGGCAAACACGTTTGACGTGTAAACGATGAACGTGTTTGTTGTGATTGCAAAGATCGCTGGTATTGAGTCAACCGCGAAAACCAGGTCAGTGACTTCGACAATCACCAGCACCAGCAACAGCAGCGTTCCGGTCAGTTTGCCGTTAACCCGGGTAAAGAAATTTGAATCTTCGTAGTGACGCGTGATCGGTATGTAGCGCGTAACCAGCCGCACCACCGGATTGTCTTCGGGCTGGATGTCGGTGTCTTCCTGCCGAAACATCTTGATGCCGGTGTAGACCAGGAAAGCGCCGAACACATACAGGATCCAGTGAAACCGATTGATCAGCGCGGCCCCGACGAAGATCATTGTCAGTCGCATGAAGAGCGCGCCCATCACTCCCCAGAAGAGCACCCGGTGTTGCACCTTCGCGGGCACTTTGAAAAACGAGAAGATCAAAAGGAAGACAAACAGGTTATCGACTGACAAAGACAGTTCGATGACGTAGCCGGTGAGAAATTTCAGCCCCAAATCAGAGCCCTGGTACCAGAAGACGATGGCGCCGAAGATCATCGCCAGGGTGACCCAGATGCCGCTCCAGATGGCAGCTTCGCGATACCTGATTGCGTGGGCTTTGCGGTTGAAGAGGCCGAGGTCAAGACTCAGCATGAAAAGGATTAGGAGTGAAAAACCGATCCAGAGAGCTGCTGAGTTGCCAAGGGAGTTCATTCGTGACGTTAAAATACCATTCGCTTTGCAAACCAGCAAAGCGGCGTGAATTGAATGGAACACCGCGGAGATGAGGTCAGTACCACAGCGCGGTAGCGCGTGGGTGGCTTGATTGCCTCACTATCAACTTCCCCGCAGAGTCACAGGAACCCACCTGCTACCGCGAGGTGGTACTGACCTCATCCCGCACCTTGAATCGGTAATGAATCGGGTGGGCCGGTTGCGCGGGCATCTGCTCTCCTTTACAATCCGCCCTTTGCTAAAGAGGTAAAATAATGCTCAAACAACTATCGCGGCTGGAACGCACCCGCAGCATCATAATCGTCGGTTTCGCCGTCTTAATGGCAGTAAGCCTCATCGTTTTCTACGCGCCGGGACGAAACAGCAGCAACCTGGAACCAAGCAAGAACACCGCGCTCGTGGCCACTGTTAACGGCGAAGAGATCACCGTCGCCGAAGTCGCCCGACTCAAAGAAAACTACATGCAGATGTTTGGCGGTCGCATCAGTATCTCGCAACTGGGCGGTTACAAACGCTTCGTCGACGGCTTGATTCGCGACCGGGTGGTGGCCCAGGAAGCGGCGCGCCTTGGTCTGTCGGCCAGCGACGCTGAAGTTGCGGAAAAGATTCGCAAACAGTTTTCCGATGCTTCCGGTCAGTTTGTCGGCATGGATCGCTACCGGCAGTCGGTAACCGCGCGGTACGGCGATGTGGAAGCTTTTGAGCGCAGCGTTCGAGACGAAATTGCCCAGGATAAACTCAGGGCTTTCGTTACCGCCGCCGTCAAAGTTTCGGATAAAGAAGTTCAGGACGACTATCAACGCAAGCACGCCGAGTTTGATGTCAACTATGCGATCCTCTCTGCCGACAAGCTGGCGGAAAAAATTCAACCGAGCGAAGACGAGCTGAAGAGTTATTACGAACAGCATAAGGATGATTTCAAGATCCTCGTGCCGCAAAAGAAGATTCGCTACCTATATGTGGACCAGGCGAAGGCCGGCGAGAAGCTCACGATTTCAGACAAGGACTTGCATGATGAGTTTGATCGGCTGGCGCCCGAGAACAAGCAGGCTGGCGTCAAGGTGCAGCAAATCCTTTTGAAAGTGGCGCGGAAAGATCTGGATGCCCAGGTTGAGCAGAAAGCGAAAGACTTGATCGCGAAAGCGCGGACGGCTAAGCCCGAAGAAGGTGAGAAAGTTTTTGCCGATCTGGCGCGCGGCAACTCTGAAGATCCAGCGACCGCAAAAAATGGCGGTTACCTGGCGCAGCCCTACAAGAAAAATCCAAACAAGGCGAACGGCCTGCTCGATCGAACGATCGACATGCAGCCCGGCGATGTTTCCGACATTCCCATTCGCTTCGCCGGAAACTGGTACATCCTGCGACGCGGAGACTCCGTCCCGAAGACTTTCGAGGAAGCCAAACCCGAGTTGTTGGCTTCTTTGCGAAATCGCAAAGGTTATGGCGCCGCGGCGAAAGTCGCGGAGCGCGCCAAAGCTCGCTTGAAGGAGACCAAAGATCCGCAGAAGGTGGCGCAGGAGCTGGCGGCGGAAGCCAATATGAAGCCGGCTGACATGGTTAAGGAAACGCCGTATATCAAGCCGGGTGACGACGTGCCAAACATCGGCAGCAGCCAGCAATTCGAAGCCGTGATAGCGCCGCTCAACAACGCGAACGACGTTGGTGAACAGACGGGCGTGAAGGGCGGCTTTGCGATTCCGATGTTAATCGAGAAAAAAGATCCACGAACACCTCCGCTCGAAGAAGTGAAGTCGGATGTGGCCAAAGTCTTGAAGCAACAGCGCGCGAAAGAACAGTTGGAACAGAAAGCCAAAGAGCTTGCGTCGTCAACCGGCAGCGCGGCGGATTTGAAAGCCGCAGCCGAGAAGGCAGGTTTCGAGGCCGCGAGTGAACCGGCCATGAAGCTTGGTTCGCCATTTGGAAAAGCAGGCACCAGCCCGGCTTTGGATGAAGCGCTGGTTGCGTTGAAGAGCGGGGAAGTATCGAAGACGCCGGTGAAGGTGAACGATACCTACGTGGTCCTGGGCGTGACGAATCGCAAGGAAGCTGACCTGGCAGAATTTGCCAAGCAGCGCGACCAGCTAACGCAGTCGGCGTTGTCGGCCAAGCAGAACCAGATTTACGAGGACTACATCAGCGCGGTGCAGCAGCGCATGAAGCGAGACGGAAAGATTAAGGTCTACTCGGAGGTGCTGGCGGCGTTGGAAGAGAGCGAGCCGGAAGTCGCGCCGCCTGGGGCGGGCCAATTCCCGATACCGACGAAATAGTTTCGAGTTCCAAGTTTCAGGTTCCGAGTTTAAGACCAGCAGTTCAGAGTTCAAGCTTTAGCTTGCGCCTTGCGAAACGCGGTCACAACCTAAAGGTTGAACTCTGAACTGCTGGTCTTAAACTCGGAACTCGGAACTCGAAACTTTTAGTTTTTACTGATCAACGGCGCCACCTGCGACTGCGCCACCACCGTTCTCACCTGCAGTTCATTTCCCGCCGCCGTCACCTTCAAGTTGTTCAGAGCCGTTCTTGCCAAGGCGCCCTTCTCAGCCGTCAGCCGGCCAATAAAAAACGATCCCAGCTGCTTCAGTCCTTCGACGGTGTCGCCGAGGTTCTTCGCCGAGTAGGTATCGACCGTGCGCGCCGTCATCATTAGTTCAAGGTCGGTGGCGGTCATGCCGAGTGTTCCATAAACCTGACGCACGGCGGTCAACTCCCGCGCAATGCTGTCGTTGCTCAGGCTCAGGTTATCAAGCAGCGTTCGCGAAATGTTACCGCCGAATCCGAGCACGGCGTTAGGATCGCGACTCGCGAGCGCAATCAAGTCGGGGTTGGCAAACTTGCGTGTCCGTGACGAGTTAATCGCGCCCTGCACCGCTTCCACGTCGCCAAGCGCGAGCGTATTGCCGTCGAGCGCGGTCACAGCGAGATCGCTCACGTTCATGTTCCATAAGCCGGCCAACTTGAACGCGCGGTCAAGCGAGTAGATGTAGATCGTCTTGCCCTGATATTTCTGCTCGGAGTATTTGCCCGCAGCCGCTAACCTGCCGGCGGCAACCATCGCTCCGGCATTAAACGTTCCGCGCGCTAGCGCCACGGTGGAAACTTTCGTGATGCCCGGTCGCGGATAACTGTAACTAAAGCCGAGCGCGATTTGTTCGAACGAACGCGCGTCGAGTCCGGTCTGCGTCTTAAATTTTTCCAGCTCGCTGGTAACTTCGGCTAGCTTCGCCGGATTGCCGGCGAGCAGTTTGGGCATCGCCTCATCGAACACGCGAGCCACGTTCACGAGCGCAACAGCGTCAGATGGCGGCAGTGAAGCCAACAAACTCGCGGCCGGCCTGGTCGACCGAGTTCTTTGCGCCACTGCGATTGTTGTGACGCCAAAGCATAAAACTAATGCCGCCGAAAATAATCCCACCACTTTGTTTTTCATTTTCAAAAGATTCCTTGTTTCCGATTATGTGACCGTCTTGTCCGATGCCAGCGAGACAACCTGAGGTTGGCTTTCGTGCGGTTTCGTCTTCGGGTTCGTGTTGTTTCGTGGTTTGATTTGCAGCTAAACAATAGGTCTGACCACGAAATTACACGAACCAGCAATACGAAAAACACGAAGGTTCCAACAAGCTGTAAGCACTGCCACTCAAACTCGCTCCAACAACAGCGCCAATCCCATCCCTCCGCTGACACAAAGCGTTGCCAGGCCAAACCGGGAAGCGCGTTTCTTCATTTCATGAAGCAGGGTGGCGGTAATCCGCACTCCCGTGCAGCCGATTGGATGACCCAGCGCAATCGCGCCGCCGTTCACGTTCAGTCGATCGGGATCAAACTTCAACTCTCGATCACACGCGATGACCTGCGCGGCAAACGCCTCATTCAACTCAACCAAATCGATATCTTTGAGCGAAAGATTCTGCCTCGCCAGCAACGCCCTCACAGCAGGCACCGGGCCAATGCCCATGATCTCAGGCGCGACACCGGTGACTTCGTAATCGATCACCCTCGCTTCGGCAGTCGCGCCGGACTGCGTCAGCGCTTCCTCACTCATAACCACGAGCGCCGCCGCTCCGTCCGTTATCCCTGAAGAGTTGCCGGCGGTGACGCTGCCGTCTTTGGAAAATACCGGCGCCAGTTTTCCTAAGTCGCTTAGCGTTGTGCCGGCTCGCGGATGTTCGTCACGCGCGAAGGCGGTTGCTTCGCCCTTGCGGCTTTTGATTTCAAGCGAAACGATCTCAGCGTCAAACCTTCCTGAATTAATCGCCGCTTCGGCGCGTTGTTGCGAACGCAGGGCGTACTCGTCCTGCTCCTGACGAGAAATTTCATACTGGCGCGCGAGGTTCTCGGCCGTCTCGCCCATCAGCAATCCGGAAAGCGGATCGCTGAAGCCGTCGCGATACATGCCGTCGACCAATTCCGTGTGGCCCATGCGCATGCCCCAGCGCGCGCCTTCGGCAAAATACGGCACGCGCGACATGCTCTCCGTGCCCCCCGCCAACACCACCTCGGCCTGGCCCAGCATGATCTGTTGCGCCGCCAAAATGATGGCCTGCAAACCTGAACCGCACGCCTGGTTAACTGTGAACGCCGGCACTGTTTCCGGCGCGCCCGCCCGATACGTGATCTGGCGCGCTACGTTTGGTCCACCGCCCGCCTGTCGCGCGCAGCCCCAGATCGACTGCTGGATCTGATCGGGTCGCAAACCCGCGCGCTCAATCGAGGCTTTCGCCGCCGCCACTCCAAGATCGGCAGCGCTCCACGAAGCCAGGGCGCCGCCAAAGCGGCCGATCGGCGTGCGCACGGGTGCTGCAAGATAGACGTTTTTCATTGCTGGTTTGTTAGCGAGATGTTTATGGTTTTGATTGACTAAGAATGGTAGCACGCGATAGAAGTAACGACGAAACACGCTACTCAAACACCGCTGTAGTACAACCAATCACCCTTAAATTACGTTAGCGGCTCGGTCCGTTTAGAGGCGGGCACCGCCCGCCGGCTCAACTTACGATCACTGCGAGCTGATTTCAATCTTGAACCGGCGGGCGGTGCCCCGCCTCCTAAACGAGAGTTTCAAGTCGTAATGATTGAACGTCTCAACACGCCGGCCCGCATCGAATCGGCCAGAACGCAAATTACCGAATTGCTGTCAGCCCACGCGGAGTGGTTCTGCACCCTCGACGGCGACACACCCCAGCCGTTGCGACGAAGCGAACTCGACATCGCGGTCGCTCATCACCGTCTAATCCTCACCACCTGGACCGAAAAGGGAACTCGCGCGTGGAAAATTTTTGACTGGGAATGGACCGGAGGAAAATTGAGTCTGCACGCGTCGCGTCGCATGGGTGCGGAACGCCCGCTGATTGAACTTATTCCACGCGCCGCCGCCAGTGCCATCGCACTAACCGTCAGGAGCGCCAGGTTGCAGCGTGCGATCCAACTCGGTCTCATGGCTGCTGCGGTCCACCCGGCTACCCGGGTTGAGCGAGCCGCGCTAAGTCCCGGCGCTCGTCGCGGCCAGCCCGGTCGTTACGCGCGAATTGTCTTACGCCAACGTCACCAGCGAATCGCGGTAACCGGATCGGTCGCTTCAAGCAGAGCGAGCGACGCCGATGCGTTTCTTTCAGCGGCGTTGCTTTGGTTCAAGCGCGCGGCGGAACGAGCGCGCTCACCTTACATTCAACAACTCTGGCTGGTCGTCGAGGACGATCTGGTTAAGCCGATAATTCAACGCGTTGCTCTATTGCGCCAGAGTCTGCGCGAGTCGATTAATGTTTTCGCTGTCGATGAGCAACTGACTGAAATGAAGCCACTCGAACTTTGCTCGCGCGAGGATTTATGGAAGCGCCGGCTGGCCCGTTTTCCGCCCGTGCCCCTGGCCGAGCCAAGCGAAGTGGCCAGGCGACTGACTGCGATCGCCGCTGACGCGATCGACGTCGTCAGCGCGAAGCACGGCGAAACGCTTCGCTACTTCGGTCTGCCGTTTGCGCGTGTGCGCCGCGTGATGGGGCGTGAGCGAGTTTGGTTTGGTGTCGAAGGATCGCGACGTCGCCTGCTCGAAGAAAATACTGAGAACGAATTTGCGAGCTTGCTGACAGATCTAATCGAAAAGCGGACCGCGAACACCTCCGATCACCGCCATGCTCTCTATCGAAACGCAGCCGAAGCGTGGCTCGAGTCGTTGCTGCGCCGCGACATCACGCGTCTCGATCCGGGATTGATCATCGCGCCGTTGCACGCACAGTTTCGGACTGCGCGCGGCGGCGTGTTGGGCGTCCGTCCGGTTGATTTGCTGGCTCTCAGGCAGGATGGACGGCTGGTGGTTATTGAGTTGAAAGTCTCTGAAGCGCGCGAACATGTTTTGCAGGGCGTTGACTACTGGCAGCGCGTTGAAGCGCACCGGCGTCGCGGACACATTGCTCGCGCGAAACTTTTCGGCGCCAGGAGAATCAGCAACGAACCGCCGCTGGTTTACCTGGTCGCGCCCACGCTTCGCGTTCATCCTTCGTTCAATACCCTGGCGCGCTCCATCGCCCGCGACATCGAGATCTATCGCTTCGACATTAACGAAGACTGGCGCGCCGGCGCGCGCGTCATGAGGCGTGTGAGGGTTAATTAACTGACGTGTGAGGGAATTAGTGATAATGTTTTGTTTTGCTCGGTTAACGTAGATAGCATTTTTTGAAAATGACAGCATTGAGGCGCGCGCTCACCACAATATCCGCGCTCATTTCTTAGCCGTCGGCCCGGCGCTTGTCGCGCAAATTTTAGAAGTGTTCTTATCGGCGCAGCGATTTCTAACGCTCATACCTGCGCTCAACTCTTGAGGTCTTCCGGGCTGGTGTGGGCGGACGAACCTTGTCTGAGGGGTAACGCCCAATTCGAGGCGTGGTGGCTAGGTGCTTTCACAACCTTGAACGCGCCCAGGTATCCGTAGTTTTCACGTCATGTCCAAATTTTATCTTTCTTCCACCTTCCGAGACTTGGAGGAATGCCGTAAAAAAGTTGCCGAGACGCTGCGGCAATTGGGCCATACCGTGATCGGCATGGAGGACTACACCGCCGACGGTCGGCCACCGCTGAAAAAGGTCTTGGCCGACATTGCGGAGTGTGATGCTTACCTGGGTATTTTCGCCTGGCGCTACGGGTATATTCCCAGGGAAGACAATCCCAGGAAGTTAGCCATCACCGAGCTGGAATACCGCGAAGCTCTGCGGCTGAATAAAGAGCCGCTCATATTCATTCTGAGTGAAGCTGCCCCCTGGCCCGGCGATCAAATAGCGCAGAACGACAAAGAACGAAAGCAAATCAAGACCCTGCGTGAAAACTTATCGCGAGCTCACACCGTCAAGTTTTTTACAGATTGTAATGACCTGGCTACGAAGGTTAGCGTTGCCGTCAGTCGCTTCCCCAAAGACCGAGAATCAAAACCCATTCCACCTCCGCCACCGCCGCCACCTCCACCGCAACCTGAACGATGGAAGTGGTACGTACTAGCGGGTCTCGTCGTGGTCGCTCTGCTTGGGATCGTTTCTTATCAGCTCAAGGCCAAATACTGGGCTAAAGGTTACCCTCCAGAATATCCAACCGAGAAGAAGTATGATTTTCTGCTTGCCGAGAAAGACTCGTTGCCCGCTATGTGGCATCTGCCGCCCGGTAGTTGGGATTTGGAAGAGGGGGACAGCAAGGGCAACATCGACGGTTCGCTGGTGTTCAAGGGGAACCAGATGGCGACCCCCAAAGACCTCGGCAACCGCGTTTTTTATAATTACCAAGCTACCTTTCCGGTGCATTTCAAGTCTGGCGATAGGGTGGGCTGGGTCCTGCGGGCGCAGAGCGATGCGCAGAGCGGCTATCTGTTTGAGTTAAGGAAGAGCAATGGGACGGTCAACATTAAAGGCTGGATTCTAAAAAACAATAAGATTGCCGGCGACCCTCTCCCGGGTGACAAGTTGCTTCGTTACACCACCTGCTGCCTAGAGACCGACGCCCTGCTGGTCGTCGCAGAAGTTACCGACAATCCAAAAGACGGCACGCACTTCAAATACCAATTTACTTTCCTGTCAAAAGAGGGCTCCAGGAAGCAAGGCGAGGAAGACGAAACGTTTGAGACTGCCGACGCGGAGTTTATTGATAACGAGTCTACGTTTAGGTGGGGCACTTTCGGGCTTCTGGTTCCCGACGGCATTACTACGACGACAACAGCCAACGGGGTGATGAGTGTGGAATACGTTTACCTGACTCCGCTTTCAAAAGTCGGAGAACCGGCGCCGGTATCTTCCGAGGGAAATTCGCGATGAGAAGTAGATGGATAACGTTATCGTTAGTCGCCTTGTTCTGCGGCGTATGCGTGCCGGCCAGCGTCGTGGGCCAGGACTTTGGCCTCGTAACGGGCGAGGTAAGAATTGTCAAATTGAACGCTCAAGGCCGTGAAGTTAGTAATGAAGCCGCCAAGGGACAGAAGGTGCACTTCTTTACCAAGCTCCGGCACCTGGGCACGCGTACTGATGACAAGGGCGCGTTTAGTTATAGGTTGGGCCAGGGCGACTGGAAAGTAAAAGCTGAAATCGCGGGTTACGAGCAACGGCTGAATTACACCGTCGATGTCAGCGCTGAGAGAAAGGCCTCTTATCCAATTATCCCCTTTTCACTCGTGGAAGTATTTGGCCGCGGTCCAGCCTCAGGGATAGGGCCGCCAGTCCGGCTAAATTTGATCCTCTACCGCCAGGAGGCCATCGAAGGCGACTCTTTCACCGGGCGTCAATCGCTGAATCTCCAAAGTAACTTATGCGAGCCAGGCAAGATCGGATGGCGCGGCCGCGTCGTCGATAAGAGAGCCAAGGGAATCGGCGGCGCCGAAGTAGTGGCCCTGGGCGCCAGGAAGGATTCGGAATTGTTGGTCCCGCTTGGTTCGAAAGTGACGGACAAGGAGGGAAACTACAAAGTCTGTTTTCGTCCAACCAGAGACGTTACGAACTATGTCTTGTCGATCACGCTTAGTGGTTATAAGGATTTCTTAAATCTACTGCTGGACGGTGAGGCGCCGCCGGAGATCGTCACGCTTGAAGAAGGATCGACCGCAACTCAGCAGCCGCTGCTGGAAAAGTCCGAGGCCACTCGCCGCCACGTTTTCACCTCGAGAGTGCTTGAGACATTGCCTGTAAGCGGCCTGCGCAGCTTTGACACGTTCGCACTATTAGCTCCCGGCGTTGCACCACCTCCTGAAACTCCAAACGCGCGCGGTCCAGGGGTCAGCCCTGGTCTGGGAACCGCCGGACAGTTTTCGGCTAACGGGCTGCGCAGCCGCGAGAACAACTTCACCGTAGACGGCTCTGACAACAACGACGAAGACATCGGCACGCGCCGCCAGGGTTTTGTCGCGCTGGCTCCTCAATCTCTCGAGTCGCTCAGCGAGTTCCAGATCATAACGGCCCTGGGCGATGCGCGCTTCGGACGCAACATTGGCGGCCAGGTCAATGCGCTGACAAAATCCGGAGCAACTGGCTTACATGGCTCGGTCTACGGCCTGTTCACCGATAATGTTCTCACTGCGCGCGATTTCTTCGATCAGGATCACAGGCAAGGCAACAGTCCGTCTTCTTTCGAACTCCGGCGGCAGAGTGACGGCGCGGCAGTTTTGCTTGACGGCCGTCCTATCGTTACGCCTAACCCGGTCGGCGGCGAAAACCCACTCCGACGCACCCAACTCGGTTTATCAGCTGGAGGTTTGATAACGAAGTTTGGCGCTCCTTTCTTCGTCTCGTTGGAGCGTTTGAAGGTTCGTGCCAGCAGGGAGTCGCATTTTATCGTGCCCACGGTCGAGCAACGCGGCATCTTTGAAGCGGGCGCCACCGGCCTGCTATTCGATGGACCACCGCCACCGCTGCCGGCGCCGGTTCAGCTTTATGCCGACTCTGCCCCGGGCGACGCCATTTATAGTCTCTATCCTTTCCCAAACAATCCGCTGGGCCCCTTCGGTCTAAACACTTACACCAAGGTTCTACCAGCAGATGCTCAAGCGACACGTCTATCAGCGAAACTCGAACATCAGTTTGGACAGGCGGCTATCAACAAAGGGAGACGGCCGTGGAGTTTCTTTAGCGACGGTGACACGCTTACAGGGCGATACAATTTCTCGCAAGAGACCAGCATCGTCCCGGTGACGGGAGAAGCGCTCTACTCATCGCTACGGCCAAAAGTACGTACTCAGAACCTTGCTTTCTATCTCAACAGAAGGCTCACGGATCGTATCAGTGACGTGATTCGCTTTTCCTTCGGTCGCACCCGATTAACCTTCGGCGAGGTGCGCGACACTGCTCTGCTGCCTTCATCATTCTTTCCCGGCGAGCCCTTTCTGCTAAATGCGCCGCTACTGCTGAACGTCTCCGCGCCTCTCGCCAATGGAACTTTAACGCCGCCGTCCTACTTGTCCGCGTCAAGTTCTCAGGGCAAAGCGCTGCTCGCTTCATTGGGCTATGCCGGCTTTACGCAGGCCGAGCAAATAGCCGGCGCGCTCGGGCAGGTGGTTATCCCAGGTTTCAGTCCACTCGGCGTTGACGTCAATCACTTCCCGCAATCGCGCGCCAATAATGCCTTCCAGGCAGCCGACACCGTCACCTTTGCCAGCGGAAAAAATCTTATCTCTACCTTCGGCGTGGAAATGAGGAAGATACAGATTAACAGCACCCTCGACCGGAATTTCAGGCCGTTAGCCGTTTTCAGTGGCCTGCGCACCTCGACCGAGTCAGTCGAAATGTTTTCACATCTTCCCGGTGGTCCACCGTTAAACCCACGTGTCTATTCGGGAACGACACTGGCGGCAGCAGGTGTGCCGACCGGACTGTTTCAAACGCTCGCGGCCAATGCCAACTCGACCGTCGGTATTCGTTTCACCCCGTGGAGCTTTTTTAGTCAGTTCGACTGGCGTGCAAAGTCCAATCTAACTTTAAATCTGGGCGCACGGGTCAATACCCTAACTCGGCTTCACACTCACAATGGAACGGTTGAGAGAAATTTCGACTCAGCGGAATTGCAAAGGCAGGCCCAAACCGCAGTTGCAGATTGTACAAAGCTTTCGGGAGCGCTGCCTCTTTGCGAAAAGGTGGCGGCTGCGATAGTTGCCGCCTTCCCGGTAGACTTCAAGACCGCATTTGAGAGCGACAGATTTGATCTCGATGTGCGTACCGGCGTGGCCTGGTCGCTCAATGACAAAACAGTTATCCGCGGCGGGCTTGGAACTTACTCGGGCGAGTTTCCCGGCATAGTCCTGGGAGAATCGCGAAACGCGTTCCCGGATTTCCTGCCGCTGAACTTTGCCAGTTTTCCTTACACGTCGAATTTGGGTCTGCTCTTCAACCCGGCCAACCCGATCCTGCGCCAATCAGAACCGAGACTAATCGTCGCCGCCAACACGCTCAACACGCTGCCGTCAAACGTAAATGCCATTTCGCTCCTCACGAGCCGCGTCGTTCTATCGTCAGCGAATCAGCCGTTCACCAGCAATATTCTCGGGGTTGACCTGGTACTCCCAAACAACCTGCGGACTCCCTATTCTTTGCAATACGCGGTAACTCTCGAACGGCAACTCGGTGCGACCTACGGATTGTCGTTAGCCTATGTCGGCACCTGGGGCAATAAACTCCTCCGCATTGCCACTCCCGATCGTGGCCTCAACCGCAGCGCCTTAGAAGAACCCCCTGGCCTGAAAGTAATTCCGTTGGGAAATACTCCGGTCCCACTGTTCGGCGGCGGTTTGTTGGCTGCCCAATCATCAATATCCATCACCCGGCTCGCGATTGCGCGAACCTTCTATGAAAGTACGGCGTCCTCGAACTACAACTCGCTGCAAGTCGAATTGCGAAAGAACTATTCACAACGATTTCAATTCAGAACTGCCTTTACCTATTCCCACGCAGTAGATGACGTTTCAGACTTCTTTGACACTGCCGGCGCGTTCGCACTGCCGCAGAATAGCCTGCAGCGATCCGAGCGCGCTGCGGCAAATTTCGATGTCCGTTTGCGATCCGTGACGCACTTTGTTCGAGACTTTCCTAAAGATCTGTTTTTCTTTGGACCAGCCAGGTGGGGAGGTTGGCAGTTGGCGGGGATTGTGACCGCCCAAACCGGGCAGCCATACACCGTTAACAGTTCGTTCGATATTAACCGCGACGGAAACTTGACCGACCGGCTAAACACCACTTCCGGATTAATCAAGGGCGACGGCCAAGTCCAGTTAAGCCTGGCGCCGGGAACCAACCCGCTGGATCTGCTGGCCCCGGACGGGCGTGATGGTGCTGTCGGGCGGAACACCTTCCGCGCCCCGGGTCAGTTCAACTCCGACATTTCGGTGACCAAGTTCTTCAACTTCAATGAACGTTTCAGACTTAACGCGCGCACCGAAATTTTCAACGTCTTCAACAATACGAACTTTGGCATACCGGTTCGTATTCTGGAGTCGCCCGGATTTGGTCGGGCGACCTACGCCACCACCCCGCCGCGGACCGTT
>Ga0207681_10000394_pt1 | contig 30575 bp, 27 predicted proteins | sample KBSS53metaG_FD_184324 | JGI IMG/M metagenome (GOLD analysis project Ga0207681, IMG submission 184324) | Switchgrass rhizosphere microbial communities from Kellogg Biological Station, Michigan, USA - KBS S5-3 metaG (SPAdes) (version 2) | ecosystem: Host-associated > Plants > Roots > Rhizosphere... | reverse complement strand
AAGGTGACCGAGGCGGGTCGCGCTGCCGCTCAAGATCCCAAGGCCGCGCTCCACGGCAAGTGGTACCAGGACGCGTGCGCCGCCGCCTTCGCCATGGAGCTGATCGGCGAGCGCTGGACCCTGCCGATCGTTCGCGAGCTTATGCTGGGCGGAAGGCGTTTCAGTGACATCCGCGCGAGCTTGCCGGCGATCAGTGCCAAAGTGCTCACGGAGCGGCTGGAAAGCCTGGAGAGCGGGGGGATCGTCACGCGGCGCGCCGTTACGGCGCCGCTTCCGATGAAGCTCTACGAGCTGACCGACTGGGGCATCGGGCTCGAGCCGGTCATGGCCGCGCTCGGCCGCTGGTCGATGGAATCGCCGCTGCACAATCCGCAGCTGCCGCTGACGCCTGTGTCACTCATGCTGTCGATGCGCACGATGCTCGATTCGCCCAAGGCGCGGGACTGGCAGGCGCGGGTCGGCTTGGAGGTCGGACCGCAGCGCTTCATCGGCAGAGTGGGCGATGGCGCGCTGGCGATCGCCCGCGCGGGCGAGAATCCCGAGCCCACCGACTTCGTGCTGCGCGGGCCGGACGCCAACGCCTTCCTTCCCGTGCTGTATGGCAAGCGGCCGCTCGGCTCGGCCGGGACACGCCTGGAAGCGGAAGGCGACGCGGCGCTGGTGCAGCGTTTCATCGACCTTTTCGAGCTTCCCGCCAAGCGCCGCGTCGCGGGCTGATACACCCGGCACTTGCCCCGCAAACGCTGTTGCAGCGCAGCGCCGGCTCCATTAGGCGGGAGCGCACGATGACAGACATCTTCCAGGCCGACAGCCGCGACGCCACGATCCTTGCCGCGCCCGATATCGAGATCGACGTGCGCGAGACCTTCGGGATCGACATCGACATGAAAGTGCCGGCCTTCTCGAAGGCCGATGAGCGCGTGCCCGATCTCGACGAGACCTACGTGTTCGATCCGGACACGACGATGGCGATCCTCGCTGGCTTCGCCTTCAATCGCCGCGTCATGGTCCAGGGCTACCATGGCACCGGCAAGTCGACGCACATCGAGCAAGTCGCCGCGCGTCTCAAGTGGCCGTGCATCCGGATCAACCTGGACGCGCATATCAGCCGCATCGACCTGATCGGGCGCGATGCGATCGTGCTGCGCGACGGTCTGCAGGTGACGGAATTTCGCGAGGGGCTGCTGCCCTGGGCGCTCCAGCACCCGGTGGCGCTGGTGTTCGACGAGTACGACGCCGGCCGCCCGGACGTGATGTTCGTGATCCAGCGCGTGCTGGAGACCGAGGGCAAGCTGACGCTGCTCGACCAGAACCGCGTGATCCGGCCCAACCCGTTCTTCCGCCTGTTCGCGACCGCCAACACGGTCGGTCTGGGCGACACCTCGGGCCTCTATCACGGCACCCAGGCGATCAACCAGGGCCAGATGGACCGCTGGAACATGGTCGTCGGGCTCAACTACCTGCCCGAGAAGGTCGAGAGCGAGATCGTCGGCAAGAAGGTGCCCGGCGTCGACGACAAGGTCATTGCCGACATGGTCAAGGTGGCCGACTTGTCACGCCAGGGCTTCATCAACGGCGATATCTCGACCGTCATGAGCCCGCGCACCGTGATCACCTGGGCCCAGAACACCGCGATCTTCAAGGATGCGGGCTTCGCCTTCCGCCTCTCGTTCCTCAACAAGTGCGACGAGACCGAGCGGATGCTGGTGGCCGAGTACTACCAGCGCGTGTTCGGCACCGAGCTGCCCGAAAGCGTCGTCGCCAAGGCGTAATCGCGGGGGCCTCAGCCGGGATAACGCGCGGCGACGAAGTAGAGGCCTTCGGGCGGCGCGTTGAGGCCGAGCGCGCCGCGGTCCTGCGCGGCCAGGGCCTCGGCCACGCGTTCCTCGGGCCAGCGTCCCATGCCGACGAGCGCGAGACAGCCGACCATCGAGCGTACCTGATGGTGCAGGAAGCTGCGCGCCGCGGTCTCGATCACGACGAGCGAGCCCTGCCGCGAGACGTCGAGCCGGTCGAGCGTCTTCACCGGGCTTTTCGCCTGGCAGTGGACGGAACGGAACGTGGTGAAATCGTGCGGTCCCACGAGCGCTTGCGCGGCCCGGTGCATGGCGTCGGCATCGAGCGCCTGCGGCACATGCCAGACGCGGCCGCGCTCCAGAGTCGGCGTCGCACGGCGATTGAGGATGCGATACTCGTAGGCGCGGCCCAGGCACGAAAAGCGCGCGTGCCAGTCGTCCGGCACCACCTCGCAGTCGAGCACGGCCACCGGCGCGGGCCGGAGCCGGGCGTTGAGCGCCTCCATCAGCCGGAACGGAGCCATCGGCTTGGCGATGTCGAGATGGGCGCGCATTCCGAGCGCATGGACGCCCGCGTCGGTCCGTCCGGCGGCGTGCATCGTCACGCGCTCGCCGGTGACCGCGAGCACGGCCTCTTCCACCGATTGCTGCACCGATGGGCCATGGACCTGGCGTTGCAGGCCCATGAAGGGTCCGCCGTCGAACTCGAGAGTCAGCGCGAAACGAGCCATCGCCAGGGTCTTCAGCCGAGCCGCGTGCCGCTGGCGATGGGCCGGCCCCGCAGCAGTTCGGCCGTGGGCATGGCCGGACGCCCGGCGCGCTGGACGATGATGGGCCGCAGCGCTCCCGAGCCGCAGGCGATCGTCAGCGCCTCGTCGATCACGGTTCCCGGCTCGCCTGCGCCTTCGTGGATCTCGGCCGCGACCACTTTGTAGCGCTCGCCCTCCAGTTCGAAGAACGCGCCAGGCGCCGGCGCGAAGGCGCGCACTTGGCGCTCGGCCTGCTCGGCGGCGTGGGTAAAATCCAGCCGCGCCTCGGCCTTGTCGATCTTGCTGGCGTACGTCACGCCGTCCTCCGGCTGCGGCACGGCGCGGTGGTTCTTCAAGTCGCGCAAGGTGTCTAACAGCAATCCCGCGCCGCGCTTCGCCAGCTCGGCGGTGAGCTCGCCCGCGGTCTTGCGTTCGATCGGCGTGCGCAGCGTTGCCAGCATCGGGCCGGTATCGAGCCCGGCTTCCATCTGCATGATGGTGACGCCGGTGGTCGCATCGCCCGCCAGTATCGCGCGCTGGATCGGCGCGGCGCCGCGCCACCGCGGCAGGATCGAGGCGTGGATGTTGAGGCACCCCAAGCGCGGGGCATCGAGGATCGGCTGCGGCAGGATCAGCCCGTAGGCCGCGACGACCGCGATGTCGGCATCGAGAGCGGCGAACTCGGCCTGCGCCTCCGGCTTGCGGAGCGAGACGGGATGACGAACCGGGATGCCGCGCGCCTCCGCCTCGCGCTGCACCGGCGAGGGCGTCAGCTCGCGCCCGCGCCGGCCGCCGGGTCGCGGCGGCTGGGTGTAGGCGGCGACCACATCGTGCCCTGCCTCGACCAGCGCAACCAGCGCCGGCACCGCGAACTCGGGCGTGCCCATGAAGATGATCCGCATAAGTGCCCGTTTGTTCTTTCGCGTGAGGGGCGCAACCCCTATCTGCGAGGACATGGCATCGCAAGAGATCGAGACGCTGACCGGCGCGCTGTCCCGGCTGCCGGGACTGGGACCGCGTTCGGCCCGGCGCGCGGTGCTGTGGCTGATCAAGCGGCGGGAGACGGCGCTGGTCCAGCTGCTCGATGCGCTGGCGGCGGTGCAGGGCGCCCTGGTCGAGTGCCAGACCTGCGGCAATATCGACACGAGCGATCCGTGCAGCATCTGCACCGACCCGCGCCGCGATCCGCGCCAGCTGTGCGTCGTGGAGGAAGTGGCGGACCTATGGGCGCTGGACCGGGCGCGGCTGTTCACCGGCAAGTACCATGTGCTGGGCGGCCGCCTCTCGGCGCTCGACGGCGTGCGCCCGGAGGATCTGACCGTCGACCGCCTGCTCGGACGCGTGGGCGAGGGCGGTATCGACGAAGTGGTGCTGGCGATGAACGCGACCTTGGAAGGCCAGACCACTGCGCATTACCTGGCCGAGCGGCTCGAGGGCTTTCCGGTGCGGATCACCCAGCTGGCGCACGGCCTGCCTGTCGGGGGGGAGCTGGACTACCTCGACGAAGGCACGCTCGCTCAAGCGCTGCGCGCGCGGCGGCCTGTGGGGTAGAGGTTTACGCGAAGGGCGGAGGGGATCGGGCCCGGCCGACGGGCCATTCCAATTTCCGCCGCGCGGCTTCATGGAGCGGTCCATGGCCTAAGCGGCTTCGCGGAAAGCGGAATATCTCCGCGCCTTCGCGCCTCCGCGTGAAACGAAACCGCCACATTGCGAAAACGAGCGACCCGGATTATCTGCCAGCCATGGCTATTCGCGAAATCATCGAGATCCCCGACCCGCGCCTCAAGCAGGTGTCCAAGCCCGTCGAGACCTTCGACGACGATCTCAAGACCCTCGTCGCCGACATGTTCGAGACGATGTACCACGCACCTGGCATCGGCCTCGCCGCGATCCAGGTCGGTGTGCCGCTCCGCGTGCTGGTAATCGACCTTCAGCCCGACGATCCCGATGCCGAACCCGAGCTGTGCCACAGCCACGGCGATCATGAGCACTACCACACGCCGACCAAGCGCGAGCCGCATGTCTTTATCAACCCGGAGATCCTCGATCCGTCCGAGGAGCTTTCGGTCTACAACGAAGGCTGCCTCTCGGTCCCCGAGATCTATGCGGAGGTCGAGCGTCCCGCGCGCATCCGCGCCCGCTGGCAGGATCTCGACGGCAACGTCCACGAGGAACCGCTCGACGGCATCATGGCGACGTGCCTCCAGCACGAGATGGACCATCTCGAAGGCATTCTGTTCATCGACCATCTCAGCCGCCTGAAGCGCCAGATGGCGATCAAGAAACTCGAGAAGCTGCGCCGCGCCGCCTGAGTTGGCCGAACCGGCGATGGTGGCTCGCCACCATCGCCGGCGTCACGGGATTAAGCCAGCGCCTCGATCAGCGCCTTGCTGAACGCCGGGATGTCGTCCGGCTTGCGGCTGGTGATGAAGTTGCCGTCCACCACGACTTGCTCATCGACCACTTCGGCGCCGGCATTGCGCAAGTCGGTCCGGATCGAGGGCCAGCTCGTCACCGTCCGGCCGTCAACCACGTCGGCCTCCACCAGCAGCCACGGGCCATGGCAGATCGCCGCGACCGGCTTGCCGCTTTCCGCGAACTGCTGAACCAGACTTACCGCTTTGTCTTCCAGACGCAGCTTGTCGGGATTGATCTGGCCGCCGGGCAGTACCAGCGCGTCGAACGCATCGACGCTGACCTGATCGAGCGTCGCGTCCACCTTCACGCTATCGCCCCAGTCTGTCTTGTCCCAACCCTTGATCTCGCCGTCATGCGGGCTGGCGACCGTCGTCTCGATGCCGGCGTCCTCAAGCGCCTGCTTGGGTCCGGTGAGTTCTGACTGCTCGAAGCCGTCGGTAGCGAGGATCAGGACCTTCTTGGCCATCGGTATTCTCCTTGTAGGGGGTTGCCGGGAGAATGCCTGGCGGAAAAGATGGGTTCCGCAGGTTCCGCTCGGGCCATGGCGTTGCTAGGGCATTCCGGCCATGGTGAGCCCGACCGACGATAAAGATCCCTTCGACGCCATCGTCGATGCTCCGTTCGACGCGGCGCTGTCCGAACGTTACCTCGTCTACGCGCTCTCGACGATTACCGCCCGCTCGCTGCCGGACCTGCGCGATGGCCGGAAGCCGGTCCACCGCCGGCTGCTGTGGGCAATGCGCCAGCTCAAGCGCGATCCGGGGCAGGCGTTCAAGAAGTCCGCCCGCGTCGTGGGCGACGTGATCGGCAAGTACCATCCGCACGGCGATTCTTCGGTCTACGATGCGATGGTCCGCCTCGCGCAGGACTGGTCGCTGCGCTATCCGCTGGTCGAGGGGCAGGGCAACTTCGGCAACATCGATGGCGATAACGCCGCCGCCTACCGCTACACCGAAGCCCGGCTGACCAAGACCGCGATCCAGCTGATGGGCGGCCTGGACGAAGGCACGGTCGACTACCACCCGACCTACAACGGCGAGGACGAAGAGCCCGAGATCTTCCCGGGCCTGTTCCCGAACCTGCTGGCGAATGGCGCCACCGGCATCGCCGTGGGCATGGCGACCTCGATCCCCAGCCACAACGTCGCCGAGATCATAGACGCGACGCTGCTGCTGATCGACAACCCCCATGCCGAGCATGCCGAGCTGATGCAGGTCTTCCACGGCCCCGACTTCGCCACCGGCGGCCTGGTGGTCGACAGTCCCGATGCGATCAGCCACGCCTACGAGACCGGCAAGGGCGCCTTCCGTGTGCGGGGGCGGTTCTCGACCGGGCGGGTGGGAGATGCCTGGGAAGAGACCGGCATCGAAAAGCTGGGCAGCGGCCAGTGGCAGCTCGTCATCAGCGAAATCCCCTACATGCTGCCCAAGGGCAAGCTGATCGAGCAAGTCGCCGCGCTGATCGCCGACCGCAAGCTGCCGATCCTGGAGGACGTGCGCGACGAGAGCGACGAGACGGTCCGCATCGTCTTCGTGCCCAAGAGCCGCAATGTCGATCCTGAGCTGCTGAAGGAAAGCCTCTATCGGCTGACCGACCTGGAAAGCCGGTTCACGCTCAACCTGAACGTGCTCGACGCGCACCGCACGCCGGGCGTGCTGGGCCTGAGGCTGCTGCTGCAGGAGTGGATCTACAGCCAGATCGACATCCTGCTGCGCCGCACCCGGCACCGGCTGGAGAAGATCGCCGCGCGGCTGGAGCTCGTGTCGGGCTACATCATCGCCTACCTCAACCTCGACCGGATCATCGAGATCATCCGCACCGAGGACGAGCCCAAGCCGGTGATGATGGCCGAGTTCGAGCTGACCGACCGCCAGGCCGAGGCGATCCTCAACATGCGGCTGCGTTCCTTGCGCAAGCTGGAGGAGATGGAGCTGCGGCGCGAGCACGAGAACCTGCTCAAGGAGCAGGACGAGCTCGACAAGCTGCTGGAAAGCCCCGCCCGCCAGCGCACCCGGATCAAGCGCGACCTGACGAACTTGCGCAAGGACTATGCGCCCGACACGCCGCTCGGCCGCCGGCGCACCACGATCGCGCAGGCCGCGCCGACCGTCGCCTTCAGCATGGACGCGATGATCGAGAAGGAGCCGGTGACGGTGATCGTCTCGCAGCGCGCCTGGGTGCGGGCGGCCAAGGGCCACGTGGCGCTTGGCCAGGAGAACAAGGGGGGCGACTTCAAGTTCAAGGAGGGCGACGGCCCGGCTTTCGCGCTGCACGCGCAGACCACCGACAAGCTGCTGATCGCGCTCGACAACGGGCGGTTCTACACGCTCGGCGCGGACAAGCTGCCCGGCGCGCGCGGCTTCGGCGAACCGATCCGCACGATGCTAGACATCGACACCGAGGCGCAGATCGTCGCGGTGACGGTCTACAAGCCCAAGGCGCAGCTGCTGCTCGCCTCGAACATCGGCCGTGGCTTCGCCGCCGAAGCGGACGAGCTGCTTGCCGACACGCGGCGCGGGCGCGGGGTGATGAGCACCAAGCCGGGCGTCAAGCTGGCGCTGGTGCGCGAGATACCGCCCGAGCACGATCACGTCGCGGTGATGGGCGACAACCGCAAGCTGGTCGTGTTCAGCCTGACCGAACTCCCGATCCTCGCCAAGGGCCAGGGCGTCACCCTGCAGCGCTACCGCGACGGCGGCATGGCCGACGCGATCACGCTGCGCCTCGAGGATGGCCTGAGCTGGACCATGGGCGGCGAAAGCGGCCGCACGCGGGTGGAGAAGGACCTGCTGCCGTGGAAGGTCGCACGAGGCGCTGCGGGCAGGCTGCCGCCGCAGGGCTTCCCGCGGGATAACAAGTTCTAGCGCCTTGGCGGCGCCCTGAAGCGGGACGAGGCCCTGGCGGGGGCTCGCCCACCACGATCGGCGAAGGCCAAGGGCGTCTACAACCTAGATTTTACCGAAGGCGACGCCGCAACGTCGGTTCCAAGCAGCTCGGTGCTTGATGAACATGGTGACCCCTACGGGAATCGAACCCGTGTTTCAGCCGTGAGAGGGCCGCGTCCTGACCGCTAGACGAAGGGGCCGTAAAGCCATGTTTTTTCCTGCGCCCGGCCGCACGAGATGGTGACCCCTACGGGAATCGAACCCGTGTTTCAGCCGTGAAAGGGCCGCGTCCTAACCGCTAGACGAAGGGGCCTTCCCGTGCTGCGCCGAAGGCAGGCCCGCGCCTTTAGGCAAGGTGGGCAGGGGGGTCAAGCGCGATTTGAGGCGCTTCCAAAAACGCTCTCAATCGGCCCAGGCGGCATCCTCCAGCAGCAGTTCGGCTTGGGGCCGCGCACCCCAATCGTCGATCTTGGCGCGCCCGGCGAGCCACAGCCGGCGACCTTGTGAGGCGTGGAGCAGGGCCTGGCCCATCTCGCTTTCGGCGGCGCGAAAGGCGATCGCCTTGAAGCGGGCACCGTCGTTGCCGGTCACGATCAGGCGCACGTGGTCGCTGCCCACGAGGTCGGCCTTGAGCACCCGGACCGGGCCGACGGCGAGCTTGGGGCCGGGCCAGCCCATGCCGAACGGGCCCGCGCTGTCGAGCGTCTCCACCAGCGCGGGCGTGAGGCCGCCCGGGGCGAGCGCCAGGTCGAACAGCATGGCCTGCTGGCCCATCGCCGCCGTGACATCGCGGCCCAGCCGCGCATCGAGCCAGTCGGCCAGCGCCTCGAGCCGGTCCGGCGCGATCGTCAGCCCTGCCGCCATCGCATGGCCGCCGCCGGCGACAAGCAACCCCTCCGCGCGCGCGGCGATGATCGCGGAGCCCAGGTCGACGCCCGAGATCGAGCGGCCCGAGCCCTTGCCGTGTCCGGCCTCGTCGGCATCGAGCGCGATCACCAGCGCCGGCTTGCCGGTCTTCTCCTTGATGCGTCCGGCGACGATGCCGATGACGCCGGGGTGCCAACCCTTGCCGGCAAGCACCAGGACCGAGCGATTGTGCTGGCGCTCGATCTGCACCTCGGCCGCCTCCTGCACCGCTTGCTCGATCGCGCGGCGCTCGTCGTTGAGGCGCGAGAGTTGCGCGGCGATCTCGCGCGCCTCGTCGGGGTCGTGGGTGGTGAGCAGGCGCACGCCGAGCGTCGATTCGCCCACGCGTCCACCGGCATTGACGCGCGGACCGAGCGCGAAGCCGAGATCGCTGCACGTCGGCGCGCGCGACAGGCGGCTCGCGTCGATCAACGCCGACATGCCGATGTTGTCACGCCGCGCCATGACCTTCAGGCCTTGCGCCACCAGCGCGCGATTGAGCCCGTGCAGCGCGGCGACATCCGCGACCGTGCCGAGCGCGACGAGATCGAGCAGGGCGAACAAGTCCGGCTCGGGGCGCTTCTCGAACCAGCCCTTGCGGCGCAAGGCGCGCACGGTCGCCACCGCCAGCAGGAAAGCGACGCCGACCGCCGCCAAGTGGCCATGTCCGGCAGCAATCGCGCCTTCGTCGAGCCGGTTGGGATTGACCAATGCCGCGGCGCGGGGAAGCTCGGCGGCGCACTTGTGGTGGTCGACGACGATCACGTCGACGCCCGCGTCGTGCGCCATTGCCAGCGCTTCGTGCGCCATGGCGCCGCAATCGACCGTGACGATCAGGCTGGAGCCCTCGCCGGCGATGCGCACCAGCGCCTCGCCGGATGGCCCGTAGCCTTCGAGCAGCCGGTCCGGAATGTAGTGGCGCGCATCGTGGCCCAGCATTCGCAGCAAGCGTATCAGCAACGCCGCGCTGGTTGCGCCGTCGACGTCGTAGTCGCCGTAGACGGTCACGGTCTCGCCCGTCAGCACCGCTTGAGCAAGGCGCTCGGCGGCCGCGTCCATGTCGCGGAACTCGGAGGGGTCGGGCAGGAAGGCGCGCAGCGAAGGGCTGCGATGGCGCGCCAGATCATGCCGGGGTACCCCGCGCGAGAGCAGCAGCTGGTCGACGACGTCGTGCTCCAGGCTGCCGGCTCCGTAGTCGCCCGGCTGCCCGCTCAGGTCCATGTTGCCGCCGCGCCAGCGCCAGGACTTGCCCGAGAGCGAGCGTTCGATCCCGAACACGGACGAGGAAAGCGAACTCATGACAAGAGCCCGTCTACGCCCAGAACGCGTTGCTGTCCGCGTGTCGGGCGCAAAATCGCGAACTATCCACTGCAAAGACGCGTAAGACGGCGCCCATGCTTACGCGGTGGAGAGTCGGATTGGCCGGGATCGATGGACCGCATGCTGGGAGGCTGACGCTTGCTGGCGATCGTCTGGCATAGCCGCACCGGTGCGGCGGCGGCGATGGCGCGTGCCGTCGCCACAGGTGCCGGGCAGGCGGCGCGGCTGCTTGCCGCGTCGGATGCGCAACCGGCTGACTTGCTCGGCGCGCGCAGTTTCGTGTTCGTTTGTCCCGAGAACCTTGCGACCATGTCGGGCCTCATGAAGGACATGTTCGACCGCTGCTACTATCCGCTGCTGGGGCAAGTGGAGGGTCGGGCCTACGCAACCGCGATCGCCGCCGGTTCGGACGGCACCGGAGCGCAGGCCCAGATCGACCGGATCGTGACCGGATGGCGCCTGCGCCGCGTGGCCGAGCCGCTCATCGTGAACCTGGCCGCGCAGACGCCCGAGGCGATCCTCGCGGCCAAGACCTTGCCGGCCGACGCTGTCGAGGCTTGCGAGGAACTCGGGGCGGCGATGGCCGAAGGGCTGCGTCTTGGGATCTTTTAAATTCTTGTAACCGGCTCGACCGGCCCGGCCTGTTCGCGCAGGTTGGCGCTGCGGCAAGGGTAGGATCATGGCTGGATCAAAAGCAGATGTCTCACGCGGCGGCGTGTCGCTCCTCTTTGGCCCGGGGGAGAGGCCCTGCGTCGCTCTCCTCGGTGAGGTGCTTGGCAGGCTGCAGACCACGGCGCGCCTGGGCTACGTCGCGCGGGATCGCGACATGGCGGAGCTGCTGGCTTCAGGCCTCAGTTTCGATGTGACCGGACTCGCGACCAAGGAGGGCGTCGGCAACACTGCGCGCCAGGACTCCGCCGACGGCGACTTCCTGGAGGCCATGTGCATCGCGCCGGGCGCCAGCATCGCTGCCGGGGGCACGCTGGCGCCGGTGTTTCGTTTGCAGATCGCGCTCGCGGCGGAACTGGCGCTGTGCCTGCCGGTGCGTAGAGTGCATTGGCATCCGGCGGGCACGACGATCGAGCCAGCGATGTTCTCGCGCAAGGCCCTCGCGTGGCTCGCCGGCGGCGCTTTCCCGGCGGCCGAACTGATCGCGCTCTATGCTCTCCACGATGGCAGCATCGTCAGCCAGGGCCTTGCGCATTTCGCCGGGCAGGAGCTCGCGCTGCAAGACGCTGGATCGGATCGCGCAGCTTCCCTGACCCTCGCGGCTGCGATCATCGACCGGCTCGTGCGTGACGGCGCCGTTCGGCATGCTACGCGGTGGACGATCGCGGGCGAGACGCTCTTGCTCGATCCCTCGCAGAGCGGCGACCGCCTGTGGATCGTGCGCGAGCCTGAGCCCCTGCGCGTTTCAGCCTAGGCTCGTTTGTACGCTCAGCTCCGCGATCGCCGTGCGATATTCCACCTCAAGGCGATCGACGCGGGTCGCCACCGGCTCGACCGCCGTGACCGCCCCGATACCTTGGCCCGCGCCCCAGATGTCGCGCCAGGCCTTGGCCGCCATGTTGCCGCCCGAGCCGAAGTTCAACGTGCCCGGATCGCCCTTGGGAAGATTGTCGGGGTCCATGCCGGCAGCGACGATGGAGGCGCGCAAGTAGTTGCCATGCACCCCGGTGAAGATGCTCGAGTTGACGATATCGGCCGCGCTGCCATCCACCACGGCCTGCTTGTACGCCTCGGTCGCGTTGGCCTCCACGGTCGCGATCCAGGGCGAGCCGATATAGGCGAAATCGGCACCAAGCGCCTGCGCCGCCAGGATCGAACGCCCCGTGGCGATCGCACCCGAGAGAGCGACCGGCCCGTCGAACCAGGCGCGGATCTCCTGCATCAGCGCGAACGGCGATTGTGACCCGGCGTGGCCTCCGGCTCCCGCCGCGACCGCGATCAGGCCATCGGCGCCCTTGTCGATCGCCTTGTGCGCGAAGACGTTGTCGATCACGTCGTGCAGCACGAGCCCGCCCCAGGCGTGCACCGCCTGGTTGACGTCCTCGCGCGCGCCGAGCGAAGTGATGACCAGGGGCACCTTCCATTTGGCGCAGATCGCGAGGTCTTCCTCCAGGCGGCCGTTCGTCTTGTGGACGATCATATTCACCGCATAGGGCGCTGCGGCGCCCGCGGTTGCCTCGGTGATCTCATGCAGCCATTCGTCGAACTGGCTGGCCGGTCGGGCATTGAGCGCGGGAAAGCTCCCGACGATTCCCGACCGCACTTGGCCGATGACCAGCGCCGGGTTCGAGACGATGAACATCGGCGAGGCGATCACCGGCAGGCGCAAGTTGGCGAAAGGCGCGGGCAGGGGCATCCGGAGGTCCGTTTAAGCGAGCGATTAAACCTGCGGATAGAACCTCGAGGTTTGCCTGTCGAGCACGGCCTGATCGAGCACGGCCTGATCGGGCGTGCCTCGCCGCGCGTCAGCCCTCGACCAGGCTCGCCAGTTCGAGCCAGCGCTCCTCGGCAGCGTCCTTCTCGACACGAGCCTGTTCGATCGCGCGGGTGAGGGCGGCGAAGCGGGCCGGGTCGCTGGTGTAGAGCGAGGCGTCGGACAGCGCTGCCTCGTCGCGCGCGATCGCCGCGTCGAGCTCCTCGATCCGCGCGGGCAGCAGTTCGTAGTCGCGCTGGTCCTTGTAGGAGAGCTTGACCTTGCCGCTGCCGCTGCCGCTGTTGGCACGCGACGCCGGGGCACTGTCCTGCGCGGTCGCCGTCGCGCTCGTCGCGGCCTTCGCCTTGGTCGCGCTGCGTTGCTTGCGCTTGGCTTCCCAGTCGGCGTAGCCGCCGGCGATGATATCGACTTGGCCCGAGCCATCGAGCCCCAGCGTCACGGTCACGGTCCGATCCAGGAAGTCGCGGTCGTGGCTGACGATCAGCACGGTGCCCTCGTAGTCGGCGATCACCTCCTGCAGCAGGTCGAGCGTTTCGAGGTCGAGGTCGTTAGTGGGCTCGTCGAGCACCAGCAGGTTCGACTTGCGGGCGAATTCCCGTGCCAGCAGCAGGCGCGAGCGCTCGCCGCCCGAGAGCGTGCCGACCTTGGCGTCGACCAGCCCAGGATCGAACAGGAACTCCTTGAGATAGCCCTGCACGTGCTTGCGGATGCCGCGCACGTCGACCCAGTCGCCGCCCTCGGCGATCACGTCGCGCAGCCTCTTCTCGGGCGAGAGCAGACTGCGCTGCTGGTCGATCACGGTGCCCTGCAGCGTCTTGGCGAGCGTCACCGTCCCGCTGTCCGGCTCGAGTTCGCCGGTCAGGATCTTGAGCAGCGTCGTCTTGCCCGATCCGTTGGCGCCGACCAGACCGATCCGGTCGCCGCGCTGGATGCGCAAGTTGAAGTCGCGGATGATCGTGCGCTCGCCGAAGCGCTTGGTCACGTGTTCGGCGACGATCACCGACTTGGTCTTGGTGTCGTCCGCGACGACCTTGAGCTTGGCCGCGCCTTGCGGGTTGAGCATGGCGGCGCGTTGCGCGCGCATCTCCCACAGCTTCTCGAGTCGGCCCTGGTTGCGCTTGCGCCGCGCCGTGACGCCGCGTTCGAGCCAGTGCGCCTCCAGCTTCAGCCGCGCGTCGAGCTTCTCGGCGGCGCGCGCCTCCTCGGCGTAGACCTGCTCCTCCCACGCTTCGTAGCCGCCGAAGCCGACGTCCTTTCGCCGCAGGGAGCCGCGGTCGAGCCACAGCGTCGAGCGGGTCAGGCGGGTGAGGAACGTACGGTCGTGGCTGATCACCACGAACGCGCCGTTGTAGCGTTGCAGCCAGCTTTCTAGCCAGTCGATCGCGGCGAGGTCGAGGTGGTTGGTCGGCTCGTCCAGCAACAGCAGGTCGGGCTCGGAGGCGAGCGCGCGGCACAGCGCCGCCCGGCGACGCTCGCCGCCAGATGCACTCTCGGCGCTACGCGACAAGTCGATGCCGAGTTGTCCGGCGATCGACTCGACCTCGTAACGCGGCGGCGCGTCCTCGCCGGAGAGCGCGAAATCGAGCAGGGTGTCGTAGCCGGTGAAGAACGGATCCTGCTCCAGGATCACGATCTTCGTTCCCGGCTGGACCGAGCGCTTGCCCTTGTCCGCCTCGATGGTGTCGGCGATCAGCTTGAGCAGCGTCGTCTTGCCCGCGCCGTTGCGGCCGATCAGCGCCAGCCGGTCGCGCGGGCCGATGTTGAGGTCCAGGTCGCGGAACAGCCAGCCGGAGCCCTGAATGAGGCTCAGGCCTTCCCAGCTGAGGATCGGTGCTACTGCCATGGCGCGCGCCCTACCCGCAGCATCGCCGTGCTGGCAAGCCAAGCGCCGATATGCACCACTTCCTGTACGCCACCGTTTCGCCGCATTCACGGCTTGTTCAACGGCTTAGACCTAGGCACTGCGACACGATGAAACGTCTGCTCCTCCTTCCACTCGCGTTCGCTGTGCTCACCCCTGCGATCACCGCGCTGGCCGATCAGAACAGCGAGCAGGGCGAAGTGCGCAAGGAGCGCCGCGCCGGAAACGTGCGCAGCCTGCGCGATATCGAGCGCGAGGTGCTGCCGCAGATGGACGGCATGCAATATCTCGGCCCCGAATACGACCCGGCGGCAATGGCTTACCGGCTCAAGTTCATCCAGAATGGCAAGGTGTTCTTCGTCGATGTCGATGCGCGTACCGGCCGCATCATCGGTCGCACGCGGTAGGTTGCAACCGTGGCGTTTCTTGACCGTTTGCTGCAATCGGCCCATTTGACCTCGGCGACGCCTGCATTCGAGGGTCCTGCACTTGAGGGAGAGACCGACTTGCGCATCCTGATCGTCGAGGATGAACCTACACTCGGCAACCAGCTCAGGAACACGCTGGAGCAGAACGGCTATGCCGTCGATCTCTCCATCGATGGCGAGGACGGGCACTTCATGGGCTCGACCGAGGAATACGACGCGGTGATCCTCGATCTCGGCTTGCCGGAGATCGACGGGCTGACGGTGCTCGGCATGTGGCGGCGCGAAGGGCGCAACTTCCCCGTGCTGGTGCTGACGGCACGCGATTCGTGGTCCGACAAGGTCGCCGGGCTCGATGCCGGCGCCGACGATTATCTCGCCAAGCCGTTTCAGACCGAGGAGCTGATCGCGCGGCTTCGCGCGCTCATCCGCCGCGCCTCGGGCAACACTTCCAGCGAGCTGACCGCCGGCGACGTGCGGCTCGACACGCGCTCGGGCCGCGTCACGCTGGCCGGCGAACCGGTGAAGCTGACGGCGCAGGAATACAAGCTGCTGAGCTACCTCATGCACCACAAGGGCAAGGTGGTCAGCCGCACCGAGCTCATCGAACATATCTACGACCAGGACTTCGACCGCGATTCCAACACGATCGAAGTCTTCGTCACCCGTATCCGCAAGAAGCTGGGTGCGGACGTGATCACGACCATCCGTGGCCTCGGTTACAGCCTCGACGATCCCGCCGACGCTCCGCGAGGCTGACGCGGCGGCGCCTGCCTCTACCGAGGTGAGTTCCGATCCGGCGGCGGTCGCGGGTGCGGCAGGAGGCGCGCAGGCGCGGCGGACGCGCGGGAAAAGCACGGGTTCGCTCGCCCGGCGCATGATGCTCATCGCCGCGGGCTGGATTTTCGTCCTGCTGCTCGGCGGTGGTCTCGCCCTCGACCGCACGCTCACCGGCCTGATCACCCGTAACTTCGACGAACAGTTGGGCTCGATGCTCACCGGTATGGTCGGCTCGGCGGAGATCGGGCCCGATGGCGAGGTGTTCTTCAACCGCCCCCTCGGCGACCAGCGGTTCCTGGAACCCAACAGCGGGCTCTATTGGCAGATCCGCGCCAAGGGGCATGAGGATTTCCCCTCTCGCTCGCTCTGGGATCGCAGCCTCGAAGTCCCGGCGGACCACTTCGATGCGCAGCCGCACATCTATGACAGCGACCAGTTCGCGGGCGAGCCGCTGCGGGTCATGGAGCGCTCGATCATCCTGCCGGGCAGCGATACCAAGTGGATGTTCACGGTCGCGGCCAGTCGCGAGGAACTCGACGATCAGCTCAACAGGATCCGCGCGATCCTGGTCTACAGCTTCGTGGTCCTGGGCGTGGGCCTGCTGCTGATGGCGGGGCTGCAGACCTGGTACGGCCTGTTCCCGCTGCGCCATGTGCGCCGCTCGATCCGGCGGCTGCGCACCACCGGTGCCTCGCGCCTGACCGAGCCCTTGCCCCTCGAGGTGCAGCCCCTGGTCGAGGAACTCAACGCCCTGCTGGCGCACACCGACCAGCAGGCGCAGGAGGCGCGCACCCATGCCGGCAACCTGGCCCACGCGCTCAAGACGCCGCTGACGGTGGTGATGAACGCGGCGACGGCGCACGCGCCGGACCTCGCCGACACCGTGATCCGGGAAGCGGCCGTAATGCGCCGCCAGGTCGATCACCACCTCGCCCGTGCGCGTGCGGTCGGGCGCCGGGCGGCGGGGCTCTCCCGCGCCAACGTGTGGACCAGTCTCGAGGCGGTGCTGCGCGCGGTCGAGCGGCTCTACGGCGCGACCCGCTTCGACCTCGATGGTGATCAGTCGGCGATGGTCGCGCTGGAGAAGCAAGACCTTGAGGAAATGCTGGGCAACCTCATCGAGAATGCGGCCAAGTACGGCGGCGGCAGCGTCTTCGTTACCGTTTGTGCCGGCAACGACCCGCGCTGGTGCGAGATCTGGGTCGAGGACGACGGCATGGGCATCCCCGAAGCCGAGCGCACCCGCATCTTCGATCGCGGCGCCCGCCTCGACACGGGCAAGCCGGGCACGGGGCTGGGCCTTGCGATCGTGCGCGATGTGGCCGAGATCTACGGCGGGCAGGTCGAGCTGGACGAGAGCGAGGACCTGGGCGGACTGCTGGTCCGCCTCAAGCTGCCGCGCGCCGTGGCCGAGGACGATGGAGACAAACGCCGCGCGTCCTGACGTCGACCCGGGTCGACGTGTGCTTCAGCCCGCCGCCTTGGCCTGCTCGTGATGGCGGATCACTTCGTCGATGATGAAGCGCAGGAACTTCTCGCCGAAGTCGGGATCGAGCTGGGCTTCCTCGGCCAGTGCCCGAAGCCGCGTGATCTGGCGTTCCTCGCGTCCGGGATCGGAGGCGGGAAGGTGCGTCCGCGCCTTGTAGGCGCCCACCGCCTGGGTGATGCGGAACCGCTCGGCAAGCATGTGGATGAGCGCGGCATCGATGTTGTCGATGCTCTTGCGGTAGCCCGCCAGGACGGGATCGACGGTCGTGGGCTCGGCTTCGCTCATCGGCGAGCCGCTAGCATGGTCGCACAGGCAATTCCACTGGCGGCTTTGCGCTTGCCTTGCCGGCACAATCCCCCCATGGCCCAACGCGATGAGCGCTGATGTCGTTACCCTGCGCCCCCGTGGTGCAGAGCCTTCGCTGGCCCCCATGCTCGCGCTCACCGCGCCTGGCATGAACAGCGTCAATACCGTGATCCTCGATCGGATGCAGAGCGAGGTGCCGCTGATCCCGGCGCTGGCCGGCCACCTGATCTCGGGCGGCGGCAAGCGCTTGCGCCCGATGCTGACGGTCGCGGGTGCGGAGCTGTGCGGCTACCAGGGCAATCGCCACCACAAGCTGGCCGCCGCGGTAGAATTCATCCACACCGCGACGTTGCTGCACGACGACGTGGTCGACGGTTCCGACCTGCGACGCGGCAAAGCGGCGGCAAACATCGTGTTCGGCAATCCGGCCACCGTTCTCGTGGGCGACTTCCTCTTCACTCGCGCCTTCGAGCTGATGGTGGAGGACGGCAGCCTAAAGGTACTGAAGATCCTTTCGCGCGCCTCCTCGATCATCGCGGAAGGCGAGGTCGACCAGCTCGTCGCCCAGCGCCATGTCGAGACCAGCGAGGAGCGCTACCTCTCGATCATCGGCGCCAAGACCGCGGCTCTGTTCGCCGCGGCGACCCGCATCGCCGCCGTCGTCGCCGAGAAGAGCGAGGCGGAGGAAAAGGCGCTCGACGCTTATGGCCGCAACCTGGGTATCGCCTTCCAGCTGGTCGACGACGCGATCGACTACGATTCCGAGGCGGAAGAGAGCGGCAAGGGGAAGGGAGACGACTTCCGCGAGGGCAAGATGACCCTGCCCGTGATCCTGGCCTACGCGCGCGGCACGGCCGAGGAGCGGAAGTTCTGGCAGGAGGCCATCGCCGGCTTCCGCACCGACGATGAGGACCTGGCCCACGCCGTCACGCTCATCAACCGCCACAATTGCGTTGAGGCGACGCGCGAACGCGCCCGCCACTTCGCCCAGCGCGCCATCGATGCCATCGCCGTCTTCCCCGCCGGAGCGGCGCGCGACGCGATGGCGGAGGCCGCGTTGTTCGCGGTGGCGCGCCGCTACTGAGGGCTTGGACAGGCCCGGCGCCGTCGTAAGTCGGCGCCGGGCCTGCCCTCTTCAGTCCTCTTCTTCCGCCTCCTCCCCGTCTTCGTCGATGGCCAGCGCGTCTTCCTCGTCGCTGTCGAGCGTTTCCTCGATCGCTTCGGCGATGACGTCGAGCGCGTCGTAGTCTGCGGTGTATTCGGCCGTCTCGCCGTCCTTGTCTTCGATGGTGATGAGGTAATCCTCGCCCTGTCGGACGATGCTGAAGTGCGCCAGTTCGCGTGCTGCCATGATAGATGTCTCCGTTGCGGTGGGGTCCGGCACCGTGAAATCGCAGCCGTGCGCTTTGGTTGCAGGTTCTGCGGGGCAGCTGCGACAAATGCCGGGGCGAGGCGCGCCGTTCCGCATGCGCTTGACCGGTTTGGCGTCCGGGCTCATCAATCCCTCGGGCTAGGCCATTGGTCTGTCGCGGTTATCGCGCGCGAACGGGGAATGGACATGAGAACAGGACGAATCTGGGCTGCGTTGTTGCTGGGTGCGGCCGCGAGCGCGCTTTCGGCCGGTACTGCCGTCGCCGGGCAGCCGCTGGCCGCCGACGCGGCGCCGGGTGCGAAGATCGCGGTCAAGACCCAGGACGATCTCCCGCGCTTCACTTATGCGCTGCCCGGCACCGCGAGCGGGCTGCTGGCCGCCGACGACGCAACCTTCCTCGCTTTCGCCGGCAGGGTGGAGGCCGACGTGCGCGGCGTGATCGCCAAGTACGACGTGCAGGATCATGCCACGCTTCGCGGCCTGCTAGGCACGCTGGAGCAGATCCAGATGCTCAAGGGCGACTACGCCGGAGCCATGGCCACGCTCGACCAGATCCGCGGCCTGGAGGACAAGCCCGACGCCAAGCTGCTGAGCGGCATCCGCGACAGGTCCCTGATCGCCACGATCGGCGAGACCAAGACCACTGCCGGCCCCGCGTTCGAGAGCGCCTTCGCGCAGCACTACGCCGCCGCGATCAAGCCGCTGCCCTGGAGCGTGGTCGGCACGTCGCTGAAGGAATCAAAGGCCAGCGCCCAGATCATCAGCCCCGACCTGATCGCCGGCCAGGTGCAGGCTTCGCTCGATCCCGCGGTGGCGAAGACCCATTCGCTGTCGAGCGACCTGGCGGCCTCGCTGATCAGCGCCCGTTACCTGCTGACCTACTACGTGCCGCACAAGCAGACGCTGTTCACGATCCTGAGCCAGCAAGTCGCCGCCAACGACGTGCAGAAGCCCGACATCTGGGAAGCGCGCGCGGTGACGCTGACCGACCAGGACAAGCTGACGCCAGTCAATGTGGCGATCTGGGATTCGGGCGTCGATCTCAAGCTGTTCCCGGGCCGGATTTACACCGATCCCAAACCGACCGCGACCACCGAGCCCCACGGCCTTGCGTTCGATCTGCTGGCGCAGCCGAGCAAGGGCGAGCTGTTCCCGCTCACGCCCGAGCAACGCGCCGAGTACCCGGCGGCGCAGCGCGACCTGAAGGGCTTCTCCGACCTGCAGCTCTCGATCGAAAGCCCCGAAGCCGATGCGCTGAAGGCCAAGATCGCCGCGCTGAAGCCGCAGGACGTCGCCGCGTTCTTCGAGCGGTTGAGCCTCTACGGCAACTACATCCACGGCACCCACGTCGCCGGCATTACCGCCAGGGGCAACCCGGCGATCCGCCTGTCCTACGCGCGCATCACCTTTGACTGGAAGAACATCCCCACGCTGCCGACCGAGGAGCTCTCCCGGCGCGGCGCGGCCTCCTACATGGCCTATGTGGGCTGGATGAAGCGCAACCACATTCGCGTGGCCAACATGAGCTGGGGCGGCAGCCCTGCCAGCTACGAGGACGCGCTGGAGAAGAACGGCGTCGGCAAGGATGCGGCCGAGCGCAAGGCGATGGCGCGCAAGCTGTTCGCCATCGATCGCGACGGGTTGCTTGCCGCGTTGAAGACCGCGCCCGAGATTCTGTTCGTCTGCGCGGCGGGCAACAACAACTCGGACAGCGGCTTCGACGAGTTCATCCCCGCCGACTTCGAGCTGCCCAACCTGCTGGTGGTCGGCGCGGTCGACCAGGCCGGCGACGAGGCCAGCTTCACCAGCTACGGCAAGACCGTGCGCGTCGACGCCAACGGGTACGAGGTCGAATCCTTCTTCCCCGGCGGCGCGCTGATGCGCGAATCCGGCACTTCGATGGCCTCGCCGGGCGTCGCCAACCTCGCGGCCAAGCTCATCGCGTTGGAGCCCAGGCTGACGCCGACGCAGACGATCGACTTGATCGTGAAAGGCGCCAGCGCCAGCGAAGACGGCCGGCGGCACAACATCGATCCGAAGAAGTCGGTGGCCTTGTTGAAGTCGGGGGTGAGGTAAGGCCGCCTGACCCCTCCACCTCCCCATTCAAGCTAGGCTCGAACAGGGAGGATCTCAGGTCGCGCTCTCCCGATCCTCCCTGTTCTCGAAGAGAATGGGGAGGGGGACCGCTCGTGAAGCGAGTGGTGGAGGGGTTAAACCCTGACGTTCCCCGATACGCGATCCTCGCGTAAGACCCACCGCGTGAGCGACCTCCCGATCCACGCCGTCCTGCCCGATCTCCTCGAGGCGCTTGAGGAGCCCGGCGTCGCCGTCCTCATCGCTCCGCCCGGCGCCGGCAAGACCACCGCCGTCGCCCCGGCGCTGCTTGACGAGACTTGGTGCGAGGGCACGGTCATCCTCCTCTCGCCCCGCCGGGTCGCCGCGCGCGCCGCGGCCGAGCGCATGGCCGAGACGCTCGGCGAGCGCGCCGGGGAGACGATCGGCTATCTCACGCGCCTTGATTCCAAGCGTTCCGCACGCACCCGCGTGCTGGTGATGACCGAGGCGATCTTCATCGCCACGATCCTCGACGATCCCGAACTCACCGGCGTTTCGGCGGTGCTGTTCGACGAGGCGCACGAGCGTCATCTCGATTCCGACCTCGGCCTTGCGCTCGCGATCGAGTGCCGCGACGTGGTGCGCCCGGACTTGCGGGTCTGCGTCATGTCCGCGACGATCGACGGCATCCGCTTCGCCATGCTGCTGGGCGGCGCGCCGGTGATCGAGAGCGAGGGCAGGGCGCATCCTCTCGAAATCCGCTGGCTCGGCGCCGCGCCCGAGAAGCGGATCGAGGAGGCGATGACCTCCGCCGTCCTGATCGCCTGGCGCGAGGAGGACGGCGACATTCTCGCCTTCCTCCCCGGCGTGGGCGAGATCGGGCGTGTCGAAAAGCTGCTCGCCGAGCGCTTGCCCTCCGCGCTCGTGCTTCCGCTGCACGGGCAATGCGAGCCCGCGGCGCAGCGCCTTGCCATTCGCCGCGATCTGCAAGGGCGCCGCCGCATCGTCCTTGCCACCGCCATCGCCGAAACGTCGCTGACACTGGACGGCGTGTCGGTCGTGGTCGACGCAGGCCTCACCCGTCGCGCCGAGTTCGACCGGGCGGCCGGCGTCACCCGCCTCGTCACCCATCGCGCGAGTCGGGCGGCGGCGGCGCAGCGGGCCGGCCGTGCCGCGCGTCAGGGTCCCGGCGTCGCCTACCGGCTCTGGGAGGAAGCGGCCCATCCCGGACGGCCCGAGTTCGAGGCCCCCGAGATCGAGACCTCGGACCTCGCCCCGCTCACGCTGGCGTTGGCACAGTGGGGCAGCGGCGATCCCGCCGCGCTCGCCTGGCTCGATCCGCCGCCCGCGCCCTCGCTGGCCGCTGCCCGAGAGAAGCTGGAGGCGCTCGGCGCGCTCACCCGGCGCGAAGCCTCGTGGCAGATCACGCCGCTGGGCGAGGCCATCGCCAACCTGCCGATGGCGCCTTCGCAAGCCGCGATGGTGCTCTACGGCGCCGCGCTCGGCGAAGCGGAGCTTGCCGCGCGGCTCGCGCTGCTATTGCAAGAAAAGGGACTGGGCGGGCGCGGCGAGGACCTGGCACAGCGCTTGTCGCGCTGGAACGCAGACCGCTCGCCACGGGCGGACGCCGCGCGCAAGCTCGCGGGCGGTTGGGCTAGACGGGCGCAAGGGTTGGTCAAGGCGCTGGGAGACGCGATCCCGGCCGCATCCTCGCGGGCGCAGGATGTGCCCGCCGGCGTGCTGCTGGCGCTCGGCTTTCCCGAGATGGTCGCACGTCGGCGATTGGCGAGCGGCGACACGTGGCTCTCTGCGGGCGGGCGTGGCTATACGCTCGATCCCGGCTCGCCTTTGGCGGCGGGTGAGTGGCTGGTCGTGGGCGACGCGCAAGGCCAGGCCAAGGGCGCGCGCATCCTCGCCGGGCTTGCGATCTCGGCTTCGGACGTGGACCAGTGGCTGGCCAGCGGTGTCGAACGTCGCGCGACCTTGCGTTGGAACGAGGCGGAAAGCCGGGTGGAGGCGCGTCTCGAGCGACGTCTCGGCGCCATCACGCTCGCGAGCGGTCCCGATCCCGCGCCGGCCCCGGAGGCGATCCGCAAGTTCCTGATCGACCGCATCCGGATCGACGGCCTCGGCAGGGTTCCGTTCGGCAAGGCGTCCGAGGCCCTGCTGCGCCGCGCCCGCTACGCGGGGATCGCGGCGCTGGGCGAGGAGGCGCTGCTCGACGAGCTCGAAGGCTGGCTCGCGCCGCTGCTCGACCGCCGCCTCGACGGGATCGATGCCGGCGCGGTGCACGACGCCTTGCGCCATCGGCTGACCTGGGAGGACCAGCAGCGGCTCGACCGGCTTGCCCCTGCCGAGTTCGCCAGTCCGGCCGGAACCCGCCACGCGATCGATTACGAGGACGAGGGCGGCCCCTCGGTCGAGGTGCGCGTGCAGGCCTTGTTCGGCCTCGATGCGCATCCGACCTTCGGGCAACCGCCGCAGCCGCTGCTGCTCAAGCTGACTTCGCCCGCCGGCCGCCCGATCCAGACCACGCGCGATCTGCCGGGTTTCTGGCGGGGCTCGTGGCGCGACGTGCAGCGCGAGATGAAGGGTCGATATCCGCGACACCGCTGGCCCGACGAGCCCTGGCGCGAAGATCCCAGCCTCAAGACGCGCAATGCCTTCGAGGCTTCCAAGCGCTCTTGATTTTCGGGTGGGTTCGGGCGCAAAGCAGCACGCATGAGCGCACGCATCTACCAACGCCCGAAGAACGCCATGCAGTCCGGCAAGGCCCTCGTCGACCAATGGGTCCTCGAGTTCGTGCCGGCCGAGGCGAAGAAGCCCGATCCGCTGATGGGCTGGGCCGGCTCGGGCGACATGCAGCAGCAGGTCACGCTCAAGTTCCCGACGGTCGAGGAGGCCAAGGCCTACGCCGAGCGCTACGGCATCGATGCGATCGTGCACCCGACGCCGCCCCGCCGCCTCAAGATCCAGGCCTACGCGGACAATTTTCGCTAGACTTGATTTTGTACAGAAATGAGTACACTTAAGCGGCGTAGGAGTTTTGCCGATGCAAGTGCTGCCCATTTCTGAAGCCCGCGCCAACCTCAAGGCTGTCGTCGATCACGTGATCGACGATTGCGAGCCGGTGATCCTCAGCCGCCAGGGCGGCAAGGCGGTCGTGCTCGTCTCGCTCGATGACTGGAACGCCATCGAGGAGACGCTCTATCTGATGAGCACGCCGGCCAATGCCGAGCGGCTGCGTGAAGCCATTCGCGAACTGGATGACGGCAAGGGCGAGGAGCACGAGCTCATCCATCCGTGAATGTCCTGTTCCACAGACTGGGCTGGGAAGACTATCAGCACTGGGCTGCGCGCGACCGTGAAACTCTACGCAAGCTGAACACCCTTATCGAGCAATGTCGCCGCGATCCCTTCAAGGGGCCAGGAAAACCGGAGCCATTGAAAGGGGAGTGGCGCGGATGCTGGTCGCGCCGCATCAATCAGTCGGATAGATTGGTTTATCGGGTCGTGGGTGCCGGGTTCGATCAGCGGCTCGAAATCATCCAGTGCCGTTTCCACTACGATCGCCCCTGATCGTCCCACCGCTTGCATTCCCGCCACGTGCCCGCCATATGCGCCGCCGGGAGTCGGGCGGGCGCTTGCGTTCGCCAACTTGGTCAGGTCCGGAAGGAAGCAGCCACAACGGATTGCGGCGGGTCGTCCGGCTCCTTCACTCGCCTTCGGCTTCGCCCGACATGCGCGAACGTGCCGCGTCCCGCGAACCGGTGGCTGGCCACATGCCCGACACCTTTCCCAGCCCGAACGCAGGCATGTTGACGTAGATCGTCTCGTGCTGGTGCGCCGTCACTACGTACGTCTCATGGAAGATACCGACCGCGCCGCCGTTTCCGATCGCCTTGTTGAAGGCAGTCCACGCCGGCCAGTGACGCTGCTGCCGGTCGCGCGCATAGCTCTCCAGGCTCTCGAAATCGCGCCAGTATTGCACCATCACCAGCGTGCGCGGACCGCGCAGCATGGTCTCGGCGCCCAGAAACCCGCTTTCGGGCCGGGCGGCCAGCTCGGCGATCATCGGCGGCATGGCGCGCACGACGGGCAGCCACTTGTCGATGCGGTGGAGGCGATTGAGGCGCACGCCGATCAGGAAGACCGTGACCGGGCCGGAGTGCCGCGCCGTCATCCGGCCTGGCGTGATCGTGCTCACGATGGTCTCCTTCCCGCAGCGTCGCGCGGCATTGTGCATCAGCCTGGCGGTGGAGGCGAGAGGACCGGATGGGCCATTCGACTTTCGCCGCGCCACCGCCTACCTTGCGCGACATGAGCGGCGATTCCCCTGATATGTTCGGCGACACCCCTCCATGGGAAACCGAGGAGCAGGACGACGCGCCCAGCGCCGCCGAGCTGGAGGCCGCAGGCCAGTCCTCGATGTTCGGCGAGCCCGCTCCCACTCCCCCGCCTGCGCGCGTGGCCGAGCAAGCCGCTCCTGTCGATCTCAGCCCGCCCAAGGCCGCCCCACCGGCGCAGCCCTACCGCGTGCTCGCCCGCAAGTACCGCCCGCAGACATTCGCGCAGCTGATCGGGCAGGAAGCGATGGTCCGCACCCTGGCGAACGCGATCAAGCGCGACCGGCTCGCCCACGCCTTCCTGATGACCGGCGTACGCGGAGTGGGCAAGACTTCCACCGCCCGCCTCATCGCCAAGGCGCTCAACTGCATCGGCCCGGACGGGAAGGGCGGCCCCACGATCGATCCGTGCGGCCAGTGCGAGCCGTGCACCGCCATCGCCGAGGGGCGCCACATTGACGTGATCGAGATGGACGCCGCCAGCCACACTGGCGTCGACGACGTGCGCGAGATCATCGAGGCAGTGCGCTACGCCGCCGTCTCGGCGCGTTACAAGATCTACATCATCGACGAAGTCCACATGCTCTCGCGCAACGCCTTCAACGCGCTGCTCAAGACGCTGGAAGAACCGCCCGCGCACGTGAAGTTCCTCTTCGCCACCACCGAAGTCGACAAGCTGCCCGTCACCGTTCTGTCGCGCTGCCAGCGCTTCGACTTGCGCCGCATCCCCTCGCCGATGCTGGCCGAGCACTTCGCGCACGTCTGCAAGAGCGAAGGCGTCGCCGCCGAGGACGAGGCGCTGGCGATGGTCGCCGCCGCCGCCGAAGGCTCGGTGCGTGACGGCCTGTCGATCCTGGACCAGGCGATCGCCCATGCCGATCTCGACGGGGAAGGCCTCGTCCAGGCGGCCCGGGTGCGCGACATGCTGGGCCTCGCCGACAAGAGCGCGCGGCGCGGGCTTCTCGATGCGGTCCTGGCGGGCGAGGGCGCTTCGGTGCTCGACCACGTGGCGCAGCAATTCGCGCTCGGCGTCGAGCCGATCAACCTGGTGCGCGGCATCATGGACCTGGTCCACCGCATCACCGTGGCTCAGGTGTCCGGCGCGGCCGACGCGCACTCGGCCGAGGAGCGCGAGGCGCTGGAGGGCTGGGCCAAGGGGCTCTCCGCCGGGCAGCTCCACCGCTTGTGGCAACTGCTGCTCAAGGGCCACGAGGAAGTGAAGTCCGCGCCCGATCCGCTGGTCGCGGCGCAGATGGCGCTGCTGCGGGTGATGCACGCGGCCGACCTGCCCGACCCCGGCATGCTCGCGCGCAAGCTCGAGGAGATCGCCGCCCGTCCGCCCGCTTCGGCCACCGCCGCCGCATCCTCGTCGCCGTCCGGCTCGGGAGCCGCACCCGCGGCCGCGCTGCCGGCGATGCCATGGGAGCCGCTGGTGGAGATGGTCGAGCGCGAGGTCGGCATCGGCATGGCCGACACGCTGCGCATGCAAGTGCGCGTCGTCTCGCTGGAGCACGGGCACTTGCGCTATGCCCAGCCGCCCGGCTTCAACGAGGACATCGCCGCGCTCGTGCGCAACGCGCTCGCCAAGGCGACCGGCGCCGCCTGGCAGGTCGAGAAAGTCGCCGCCGAGGGCACGCCGACGCTCGTCGAGCAGGCCGAGGCGAGGAAGGCGGCCGAAGCCGACGCGGTGCGGCGCTCGCCGCTGGTCGCCGCCACGCTTGCGGCCTTTCCCGAGGCCGAATTGATCGAGGAAGAGCGCCAGTCCGCGATCGGCGGCGCTCGCCGTAACTGGAGACGATAACGATGAAGTCGATGGAAGAGATGATCAAGGCCGCCCAAGCCGCCGCCGAGACCATCCAGAAGCAGATGACCGAGACGCAAGGCAAGCTCGACGGCCTGGAGGTCGAAGGCCTCTCGGGCGGCGGCCTCGTCAAGATTCGCTGCTCGGCCAAGGGCCGCGTCATCGGCGTGTCGATCGACGACAGCCTGATGCAGCCGAGCGAGAAGCCGATCCTCGAAGACCTGATCGCCGCCGCCTACAACGACGCGCGCGTCAAGGCCGACAGCGTCGCCGGCGAGGAAATGGCCAAGGCCCAGCAGGGCATGGGCCTGCCGCCGGGCTTCAAGCTGCCGTTCTGAGGGGAGGGCCGCGCGGCCTCACCCCGTCCGGCCAGGCGGCGCGCCGCCAAGCCTCCCGGCCCTCCCGCCAGCGGGAGGGCAAACCCTCTTTCTTCCCCACCCGCTCGCGGGAGGGGCGCGAGACTTGCTGAGCCGATAGGCGAAGTTAGTCGCAGCGGGGCGGGCCAGATCAGCGATCCCTAGATGGAGAACCGCAGCTCCCAGTGGTTTTCGGAGAGACCGCTTTCAGGCGGGTGCACCACAAGCGGATTTGTTCAGCATAGCTTCGACATTCGCTCACGATCGTAGTCGAGGAGCCAATCTGCAAAACCGGAGTAGAGCCCATAAAGCTTGGCGGGATCATAGGCGATCACGTCCATTCCTCGATCATCATAGACGTGCAGCATCACTGAGGTGCTTGTGTCGAGCAAGAAAGCGAGGACTGGGGCGCTCGGATAGATGGCCATTTCGGAAGCAACCGCGTGCCAAAGGAGCGTGTCGCGGGCGATCTTATCGTGACCTAAATCATAGCTGCGCATGTCCCAAACATTCGCCTCATCATCAGGATCGGGGTAGAGGATTGCCTGCCATTCGTTGACTAGAGGCGCACGAAACCCGGTTGATTGCAGAGCAACGAACCCGTTTTCTGCTCCATCGTTGAGGCCAGCGGCATTTGGCATGCGGCCGTTCCAGGCCACTATGCCTACAGCTTTCGCGGAACAGCGCGTCAGCTACGGCCGACGCCCGCCGGTGTGCTTGCAGAAAACGAGGAACTTGCTGGACGGCGTTGTCAAAACCTTCGCCTCCAAGCTCAAAACGTAGCCTCATGTGTTCTGAGCCGAAACGAGCGGCCCAAAGACCTGACCACAAATCTTCGATTGCGGGACGGTTCATAGTTTTCCGTAGTCGGACAAAGTGGGAGCGTGCAATGACGGCTTCTGGATTAGATCAAACTCTACGTGGCGCTTACAAGGGGGCGGAAGCTGCCCATTAGGATCCGCAACCACTAGGTCAGCTCACAAACTGCCATCCCGTTCCGCATCCAACTGACCCATCCACAGCCCGACCCGACGCCCCATTGCCTCCGCCGTACACCCGTCCCATATCTGCGCAGAACACCGGAGTTTCCCGGCAAGGTGTCTGAGAGACACTGCATGCGATGGATACTATTGTGAACTTACTCCCCCTGCTTCCGCTTCGCGACATCGTGGTTTTCCCCGGCATGGTGGTGCCGCTGTTCGTCGGGCGCGAGAAATCGGTCGCGGCGCTGGAGGCGGCGATGGCGGGCGAGAAGGATATCTTCCTGCTCGCGCAGCTCGATCCCGGGTGTGACGATCCCGATCGCGACGACCTCTACGACACCGGCGTGATCGCCAGCGTGCTGCAGCTGCTCAAGCTGCCCGACGGCACCGTGCGCGTGCTGGTCGAGGGCAAGGAGCTGGCCCGGCTCGAGAGCCTGCGCCCTGAGACCACGGCCGAGGGCGAGATGCTGGTCGCCCAGGTCGAGAAGGTCGAGCCGGTCGGCGCGTCGGGCACCGAAGTGGCGGCGATGATGCGCTCGGTGGTCGAGCAGTTCGGGGAGTACGCCAAGCTCAACAAGAAACTGTCGCAGGATGCGGGCGAGAGCCTGGGCGACATCGAGGACCCCGCGCGCCTTGCCGATACCGTGGCCGCGCAGCTGTCCGCCAAGGTCTCCGACAAGCAGGCGGTGCTGTCCGAACCCGACCCGCTCAAGCGCCTGGAGATGGTCTACTCGTTCATGGAGGGCGAGCTTGGCGTCCTGCAGGTGGAGCGTAAGATCCGCGGCCGCGTGAAGCGGCAGATGGAGAAGACCCAGCGCGAGTATTACCTCAACGAGCAGCTCAAGGCGATCCAGTCCGAGCTGGGCGGCGGCGATGGCGAGGAAGCCAACGAGATCGCCGAGCTGGCCGAGAAGATCGAGAAGACCAAGCTCTCCAAGGAGGCCAAGGAGAAGGCGACCAGCGAGCTCAAGAAGCTCAAGGGCATGCAGCCGATGTCCGCCGAAGCGACGGTCATCCGCAACTACCTCGACGTGCTGCTGGGCCTGCCCTGGGGCAAGAAGAGCAAGCTCAAGCGCGATATCTCCGAGGCGCAGGCGGTGCTCGACGAGGATCACTACGCGCTCGACAAGGTCAAGGACCGCATCATCGAGTACCTCGCGGTGCAGGCGCGCACCAACAAGCTGAAGGGTCCGATCCTGTGCCTCGTCGGCCCTCCGGGTGTCGGCAAGACCTCGCTCGGCAAGTCGATCGCCAAGGCGACCGGGCGCGAGTTCATCCGCCAGTCGCTGGGCGGGGTGCGCGACGAGGCCGAGATTCGCGGTCATCGGCGCACCTACATCGGCTCGCTGCCGGGCAAGATCGTCACCAACTTGCGCAAGGCGGGCAAGAGCAATCCCTTGTTCCTGCTCGACGAGATCGACAAGCTGGGCCAGGATTTCCGTGGCGATCCGGCCTCGGCGCTGCTGGAAGTGCTCGACCCGGAGCAGAACGCCAAGTTCCAAGACCACTACCTGGAGCTCGACTACGACTTGTCGGACGTGATGTTCGTATGCACCGCGAACTCGCTCAACCTGCCGCAGGCGCTGCTCGACCGCATGGAGATCATCCGGCTCGAGGGCTATACCGAGGACGAGAAGGTCGAGATCGCCGAACGTCACTTGGTGCTCAAGCAAGTCGAGGCGCACGGGCTGAAGGACGGCGAGTTCGTGCTGACCCACGGGGGCCTGCGCGATCTGATCCGCTACTACACCCGCGAGGCGGGCGTGCGCACGCTGGAGCGCGAGATCGCGCGTCTGGCGAGGAAGTCGCTGCGCCAGATCCTGGAGGGCAAGGCGACGACGGTCACGGTGACGCCGGAAAACCTCCACGAGTTCGCAGGCGTGCGCAAGTTCCGCCACGGCGTGGGCGAGGAGGAGAACCAGGTCGGCGCAGTGACCGGGCTCGCCTGGACCGAAGTCGGCGGCGAACTGCTGACGATCGAGGCGGTGACGGTGCCGGGCAAGGGCCAGATCAAGGCGACCGGCAAGCTGGGCGAGGTGATGAGCGAGTCGATCCAGGCCGCCTTCAGCTTCGTGAAGGCGCGCTCGCCAGCTTACGGCGTCAAGCCCTCGACGATCAATCGCAAGGACATCCACATCCACTTGCCCGAAGGCGCGGTGCCCAAGGACGGGCCGAGCGCGGGCATCGGCATGGTCACCTCGATCATCTCGACGCTGACCGGCGTGCCGGTGCGCAAGGACGTGGCGATGACTGGCGAGGTGACGCTTCGTGGCCGCGTGCTGCC
>Ga0207681_10000393_pt1 | contig 30649 bp, 19 predicted proteins | sample KBSS53metaG_FD_184324 | JGI IMG/M metagenome (GOLD analysis project Ga0207681, IMG submission 184324) | Switchgrass rhizosphere microbial communities from Kellogg Biological Station, Michigan, USA - KBS S5-3 metaG (SPAdes) (version 2) | ecosystem: Host-associated > Plants > Roots > Rhizosphere... | reverse complement strand
CGCCACATACTCGCGATGCTGCTCGCTATCGGCCTGCGCACCGCTGAGCACTGCGGCATAGTCATAGTCGTTGCTGTGGACCGCCCAGAGGGTGTTGGCGAGTTGGCGCAGCGGCTCGGGCAGGCTTTCGTAAGCGGTCTCGCCATTGGCCCAGACGGTGTCGCCGCCCGCTTCGGGAACGGCGATCGCGCGCAGGATCGAGCCTTTGGGATAAGCTTCGACGAACGTCACGTCGGTATGCCAGCTCGAAGCGGCATAGCCCTCGCGACTGTCCAGTTCGAGCAGGTACCGCGAGCCTTCCGCCACCGGCACGGTGGGGTGAGCGACGGGATCGCCGAATAGCCCGGCGAACGCCTCATGCTCGGCATTGTCGAGGTGATCCTGGCCGCGGAAGAAGATCACTTTATGGCGGACCAATGCTGCTTCGATCGCCTGGACCGTGGCGGCATCGAGATCGCCGGACAGAACGACCCCGCGGATCTCAGCGCCGATCCGGCCACCGATGGGGCGGATGTCGAGGGGGGAGGCGGGGTCTTTGGCGTTGGGGTAAGTGGCAACGAGTGCGGTCATGGCAAATTCCTGAAGTTGGCGCCTGCGCGGGGCACAGAGGCGCGGGTTGCCCTGACCTTCCAGGGCGAGATATCGAGAGCCGCGACGCCGTGAAGTTCGTCAGATCATGGCGCCGACGCGAGGCTGGCTTGGCCGGTCCTGCCGGTGTGGTCAGAAGGAGAGAGTGGGCATTCGCATCGTATCACCTCGACTGTGGAGGGGATCACGGTGCCTGGCGCTGTCGCCTGAGCATCGCGCGCTTTAGCGGTTGGTAACGCGGAGCAAGCTGCATCCCGATCAAATGCCGCGGACCAGAGTCTCATTCGTCCGACAAGCTGGTCACCTAGCCGGAAGACTTTTTCAACCTAATAGATAGAGTATCCGGGTCAAGCCTAGCTTTGCTTGCTGCGCCGCAACTCGTCCTATTCCGGTACCGCCTCGCGCCAAGGCTTGGCTGCCGGGCCGTAATCAGGCCGTCACGGGGAGACGATCCGACCTTGCGCCGGTGGCCGATATGCAATTCCGCTGCGCGTCCATGGCCTGTCCGATGAGGAGCAGTGCTGGCCCGTCTCCCAGCGCGGTGCGAGCAGCGATCGCCAGCAGGCTCAATCGCGTGTGGAAGACGCGTTCCGTGGGAAGGCTCGCGTTCTCGACCATGACGACCGGCGTGTCCGGGGCCAGGCCATGGCGCATCAGCTGCCTTGCAACCACGCCGGCCGCCGCCTTGCCCATATAGATCGCCAGGGTCGCTTCGGGGTCCGCCAGGGCGGACCAGTCGAGCGAAAGGGTCTCGCCGGCGCGCGCATGGGCGGTGACGAAGGTCAGCCGTCGCGCCAGCCCGCGCAAAGTCAACGATGCGCCGACGCTGGCCGCTGCGGCACTGGCGGCGGTGACACCCGGGCAGATCCTCACGACGACTCCGGCGGCGCGGCAAGCGTCGAGTTCCTCGGTGGCGCGGCCGAAGATCGCGGGGTCGCCGCCTTTCAGCCGCACGACGCGCTCGCCTGCCAAGGCCGCCTCGACGATCAGGCGGTCGATCGTCGGTTGGTCCTTCGAGTGACGGCCCGAGCGCTTGCCGACGTAGACCAGTCGGGCATCGGGCGCCGCCAGCTCGAGAATTTGCGGGCCGACCAGAGCGTCGTGAAATACCACGCTGGCCTCGCCCAGCAGCCGCGCGGCCTTGCGGGTGAGGAGTTCGGGGTCGCCAGGCCCAGCACCGACGAGCCAGACTTCTTCGGGGGCGATAGGTTCAGCCATGAGCTGCCTCCTTGGTTTGCCCGATCAGGCGCTGGATCGCGGGGCGGCAGGAGCCGCAGTTGGTGCCGGCGGAGAGCGCCTGTCCGACAGCTTCGACCGATACCAGCGATTGCGCCGAGATCGCCGACACAATGGTCTTGAGCCCTACGTCGAAGCACACGCAGACGATCGGCCCGCGATCGGCCTGGGGCGTCGCTGGTCGCCCGGCCAAAAGCTCGATGGAGGATGCGGCGGCGCTGGCGCTAAGCTGCTCGATCAGCCATTCTCGCGAAGGGCTGAGGCCGTCACGGGTGACGAACAGCGCCGCGACCAACTGGCCCTTGTCCAGCACACCGACCCGCAACGAGCCGCGCGCGCGGTCGACCGTCTCGACTCGTTCGCCCTTGGGCAGAACCGCCTTGGCGAGGCTCGCAGGGTCGCCATCGCCCGCCAGTTCGACGAGCCAGCCCTGTGGCACGCGCACTTTCGTGGCATAGAGAGCGGGGATGATCTCCGGGACCTCGCGCGCGATCAGGAACCCGCGCCATTCGGTGGCTACCTTTTCGACACGCGCCGGCGTGGACTTGAAGCCGGGCTGACCCGACAGCGGATCGACCAGGGGGCGAGGCAGCAACCCGCTGCGGCCTCCGGTGGACTGCCGGTCGGTCCAATGGATCGGCGTGAACACTTCGCCCCGGCGCTGTCCATCGCTGAGCGCGGCGCGGAACAGGCTCTGGCCTTGTGGGGTCGAGACCTGGACCAGGTCGTCGGCAGCGATGCCGAGGTCGGCCGCATCTTCCGGGTGAACCTCGACGAACGGCTCGCGGCGATGCTGCGACAGCTTGGACGACAGGCCGGTCCGCGTCATCGTGTGCCACTGGTCGCGATATCGCCCGGTGTTGAGCGTCATCGGCCATTTCGCCAGCGGGTGTTCCAGCGCACGCTGCGCAACCGGCAGGAGCCGTGCCTTGCCATCCGGCGTGGGAAAGCGCCCATCCGCGAACGGCGTGCCGCCCCAGGTGAACGGCTCCAGCGCGTCGTAGGCGTGGTTGGAGATCGCTGCATGGTGGCCGATTTCGAACAGCCGCGAGCCGTGGTTGCGATAGGTCGAGAGGCGGGCATGCTCGCGGTAGATGTCAGCGGGGCAATCATAGGCGAAAGCCTCGGTCCAACCCATCGCCTGGCCCACTTCCTTGACAATCCACCAATCGGGCTTTGCCTCTCCCGCAGGCGGGAGCAGCGTGCGTTGGCGGCTGATGCGCCGTTCGCTGTTGGTGACGGTGCCGTCCTTCTCGCCCCAGCCGGCGGCCGGAAGCTTCACGTGGGCGAAGCGGCTGGTGTCGGTATCGGCGATGCAGTCGGACACGACGACGAACGGACAGGTCGCCAGCGCCTCCCGCACCATCCCAGCGTCGGGCAGGGAGACGGCGGGGTTGGTCGCCATGATCCACAGCGCCTTGATGCGGCCTTCGCGCAGTTGGCGGAACAGGTCGACCGCCTTCAGGCCGGGCTTGGTCGCCATGTTCGGCGCTGCCCAGAAGCGCTTGACGGTCGCCACGTTCTCGGGGGCGAAATCCATGTGGCTCGCCAGGGTCGAGGCAAGCCCGCCCACCTCGCGCCCGCCCATGGCATTGGGTTGGCCGGTGATCGAGAACGGCGCCGCGCCCGGCTTGCCGATGCGCCCTGTGGCAAGATGGACGTTGATGATGGCGTTGACTTGGTCGGTGCCTCGGATCGACTGGTTGATGCCTTGGCTGAACAGCGTGACGGTGCGCGGATGCGCTGCGAACAGATCGTAGAACGCGCGCAGGTCTGCAGGCGGCAGATCGCAAGTGGCGGCGGTGGACCACAGGTCCGCGCCTTCGCCCGATGCCTCCCAGAAGCCCTCGGGTGCCGAGACATGATCGGTCAGGAAGCGCTCGTCGAGGACCCCGGCCTCGCGGCAGTGTGCCAGCAGCCCGTTCATCAATGCCACGTCACTGCCGGGACGCAAGGGCAGGTGGAGGTCGGCATCCTCGCAGGTTTCGGTGCGGCGCGGGTCGATCACCACGAGCTTGGTGCCACGCTTTGACCGTGCGGCCATGATGCGTTGGTAAACAACGGGATGGCACCATGCGGTGTTCGAGCCGACCAGCACGATCAAGTCCGCAGAATCGAGATCGTCGTAGCTGGCGGGCACCACGTCCTCGCCGAAGGCGCGGATGTGCCCGGCCACCGCACTCGACATGCACAGGCGCGAGTTGGTGTCGATATTGGCCGAGCCGATGAAGCCCTTCATCAGCTTGTTGGCGACGTAGTAGTCCTCTGTCAGCAGCTGGCCGGAGACGTAGAAGGCAACACTGTCGGGGCCGTGGCGGGCGATGGTATCCGCAAAGGTCTTCGCCACCCGTTCGATCGCCTTCGGCCAGCTGGCGCGCTTCCCGTTGATCTCGGGGTGGAGGAGCCGGCCTTCCAAGCCGACCGTCTCGCCCAAGTGTGTCCCCTTCGAACAGAGGCGGCCGTGATTTGCCGGATGCTCCGGGTCACCGCTGATCTTCACGTTGCGACCGTCCACCTCGGCCCGGATGCCGCAACCGACGCCACAGTAGGCACAGGTGCTGCGGATCGCCGCCACCGCCTCAGGCCGCCTTCGAGGGCTGCTCGCGCCGGCCGACAACCGCCTCGCGCAGCAGGTAGAGCCGCCCGGCGTCGACCTTCAGCGGGATCGTCGGCACGCAACCCTCGTCGTCCCCCAGCGCCTCGCCGCTTCGGAGCGAAATGTTCCAGTTGTGCAGCGGGCAAGTCACCACATCGCCATGCACGATGCCCTGGCTGAGCGGTCCGCGCTTGTGCGGGCAGGCGTTCACCAGCGCGAAGAACTCGCCGCGCATGGTGTGGAACACCGCGATCTCCTCGGCCCCGCGCACCGGCAGGGTGCGGGCATTGCCCGGGGCGATCTGCGTCGTCGGGCCGATGTCGAGCCAATCACCGATCATCATGCAAACTCCTTGGGGTGGGCTGCGGGCGCGAACGGCCGCACTTCGGCCAAGTGCTGGTGCAGCTCGCGATCCTCGCCAGCGACGCGCTTGGCCCAGGGATCGTCCTGCGAGAACTGCTGCGAGAAGCGGAACCGGGCAGCGAGCTGGCGCACGCTGTCAGGGTCGTCGAACAGGGCGGCTTTCACATGGTCCAGCCCGACCCGCTCGATCCAGGGCGCGGTGCGCTCCAGGTACCAGGCCTGCTCGCGATAAAGCTGGGTGAAGGCGGCGCAGACATCCATCGCTTCGGCCTCGGTGGCGACCTTGCAGAGCAAGTCGGTGGCGCGCACCTTGATGCCGCCGTTGCCGCCGATGTGTAGTTCGTAGCCGCTGTCGACGCAGACGATCCCGAAGTCCTTGATCGTCGCCTCGGCGCAGTTGCGCGGGCAGCCGCTGACCGCAATCTTGAATTTGTGCGGCATCCACGAGCCCCAGGTCATCTGCTCGATCTTGACGCCGAGCCCGGTCGAATCCTGCGTGCCGAAGCGGCACCATTCCGATCCCACGCAGGTCTTCACCGTGCGCAGCGACTTGCCGTAGGCGTGGCCAGAGACCATCCCGGCGGCGTTGAGATCGGCCCAGACGGCGGGCAGGTCCTCTTTCTTGATACCGAAGATGTCGAGCCGCTGGCCGCCGGTCACTTTCACCATCGGCGCGTTGAACTTCTCCACCACGTCGGCGATCGCGCGCAGTTCGCGTGGGGAAGTGAGGCCGCCCCACATGCGCGGGACGACCGAGTAGGTGCCGTCCTTCTGGATGTTGGCGTGCATCCGCTCGTTGACGAAGCGGCTCTTCTGGTCGTCCTCGTACTCGCCCGGCCAAGCGCAGAGCAGGTAGTAGTTGAGCGCGGGGCGGCAGGACGAGCAGCCATCCGGCGTGGTCCAGTGCAGCTCCTGCATGACTTGCGGTATCGCGCGCAGGTTCTTCTCGAGGATGAGCCGGCGTACGTCGTCGTGGCCGAAGCTGGTGCACTTGCACACCGTCTTCACCGTGCGCGCGCCGCCGTAATCCGCGCCCATGGTCAGGCTGAGCAGCGATTCCACCAGCCCCGTGCACGACCCGCACGAAGCCGAGGCCTTGCAGGTGGAGCGCACCGCATCGAGCGAGCACGATCCGGCGAGGATCGAGTCCACCACCGTCTTCTTGGAGACGCCGTTGCAGCCGCAGATCTCGGCATCGTCCGAGAGCGCCGCAACGGCCGCGTTAGGGTCCGCGAGTGCGCCTCCTCCCGAGGCGAAAGCCTGGCCGAAGATTAGCGCATCGCGGATGTCCGACACATCCTCGCCCTTCTTCAGCAGGTCGAAGTACCAGGAGCCATCGGCGGTATCGCCGTAGAGCACGGCGCCGACCAGCTTGTCGTCCTTGACGATCACGCGCTTGTACACGCCGCGCGCCGCATCGCGCATGACGATGTCCTCGGCGCCGTCCCCGCCCGAGAAGTCTCCGGCGGAGAACAAGTCGATCCCCGAGACCTTCAGTTTTGTCGAGGTCACCGAGCCGAGATAGCCCGAGGGCGCGTCGGTGGCATGATCGGCCAGCGCGCGGCACATGTCCCACAGCGGCGCGACGAGCCCGTAGCACGTACCACGGTGCTGCACACATTCGCCCACGGCCATGATCGCCGGATCGGAGGTGACCATATGGTCGTCGACCATGATGCCGCGCTCGACATCGAGCCCGGCCGCCTTGGCGAGCCCGGTCGCGGGGCGGATGCCGACCGCCATGACGACGATGTCGGCGGCGATCTCGCGCCCGTCCTTCAGGCGCACGCCGGCGACCTGACCGTCCTTCTCGATGATCTCGGCGGTGTCGGCTCCGGTCAGGATGGTCTGGCCGCGCCGCTCAAGCTCGGCCTTGAGCAGCCAGCCGGCCGCCTCGTCCAGCTGGCGCTCCATCAGCGTGGGCATCAGGTGGATGACGGTCACGTCCATGCCGCGCAAATGCAGGCCGTGCGCCGCCTCGAGGCCCAGCAGGCCACCCCCAATCACCACCGCCGCGCCGCCCCGGTCCGCAGCGGCCAGCATCTTGTCGACATCGTCGAGGTCACGGAAGGTGACGACGCCGGGCAGCTTGTGGCCGGGCACCGGAATGATGAAGGGGTCGGAGCCGGTCGCGATCAGCAGCCGGTCGTAGGGCTCGACCCGGCCGGATCGGGCGATCACCGACTGTGTCGCGCGGTCGATATGGTCGACCGGATCGCCGGAGATCAGCTCGATGGCGTTGTCTTCGTACCACGCGGTCGGATTGATCACGATGTCGTCGAACGCCTTCTCGCCGGCGAGCACCGGGGAGAGCATGATGCGGTTGTAGTTCACGCGCGGCTCGGCGCCGAAGATCACGATCGAGTACCGGTTCGGATCGCGGGCGAGGATCTCCTCGACCGCCCGGCAGCCTGCCATGCCGTTCCCGATCACCACCAGCCGTTCCCGGCCCGATGATGGGACATTGTCGTTTCCGAAGGTCATCGGCGCATTCACTGGGCATCTCCGTATGCGAAGCGCGAACACGCAAAGAAGCCGCCACGAAAGGCCCTGGAGCGGACCGGATCGAGGCGGCTTCGTTGCCACGCGTTGTCTGGTGAAGTGAGGCTGGCGAGTTCGCCCTTCGTTGGGCGGCACAGCGATCGTTCGAAGGCGAGACTAACCGATTCGCCTGCAAGCACGCAAGGCTTTTTCGCAGTGCAGCATCAAATTACGAAGTCGGCCTCGAGCCAGAACTTCTTGGTATCGGCATCGCCCGCGAAATCGGCGGCGCCGTGGCGCCGGTAATCGGCGTATTTCGCCAGCACCGCGACTCTGCCTACCTTGAAGCCCACCGAGGCATCCCATTCGTTGCCGTAGTGGAGATGACCGATGTCGCTGCGGAAGTCATGCCAGGTGACGGCGGCGTTGAGACCGGGCAGGGCCTTGATCCCGTCGAACTTGTAGGTCGCGCCGACGTAGGCATCGCGCAGACCGGCAGCGGGTGTGGTCAGGAACAGATCGGCCCAGCCGTTGAACTTGTGCAGGGTCGCCATCGGCGTTTGAAGTGCGCGGCCGGCCTTGCGATCGCTGCCGAGCACCTCGTACCCGCCCAGCACGGTCAGAGCGGAGTAGGACAGGCCGGCTTCGCCGGCGAAGTAGTCCGCATGATAGCGCACCGGATTGCTGCCGTACTGCGATTGGCGCGCATAACTGCCTGCAAGCGCGAGCTTGAGCTTGGGCGCCAGTGCGAAACCGGCGGTCGCCCGAGCGCCATATGTCTGCGAGCTGTTGGTGCGATAGAATACGGGATCGTAGTCGAGCAGGTAGGCAAAGCCCTTCACGCCCACGGGCCCCAGCTTCGCCGCAGCACCCAGGAAGACGAAATCGCCGCTGTAATGCTGCCTTGGTCCGGTGTTCGCAGCGAAGTCCCGACGATCGCCGGCATCGATGCCGTAGATCGTGCGCTGCGAGTTGGCATAGGTCGCATCGAGGTTGATCGGCCCGAGCTTGGCTTCGCCGCGCACCGCATCGAAGGTCTGCTCGTTCTGTCGCCAGGCGACGCTGCCGACCCAACGCTGATCGTCGAGATTGATGACCTGGCGCCCGACGGTAAGCGTTGCCGCCGCGCTCTTGTACTGGAGTTGCAGCCGGTTCAGCTCGATATTCTCCGGGTCGGCGACAGTCGAGAACCGCGTTCGCCGTTGGTCGCTGGCGACGGCGAAGGGAAAGGCGTTGTAGTGGTCGCCCAGCGCCAGCGTCGCCTCGCCTTCGACCAGCAGCGACAGGCCGGAACTGTGCTTCAATTCCGCGCCCGAGCGCAGCCGGAGCGTCACAGCGTCGGCATCGGTGGCAGGCTGGTCGACATGCTCCCACCGGATGCGCGCATCCACGATCGGATCGATCGTCAGGCCATCCCCGACCGGGATCGGATCGCCGAACTTGGGAGCGGGCGCGGCCAGCGCAGGCTGGATGAAGCTCAGCGGTGCCGCCCATGCGGCCGCGGCGAGCAGGTTTCTCGTCTTCAATGGTACCTCCCTGTTGCAGTGGTTCGGCGGGAGCCCTCACTCCCGCCGTTCGCGCTCGATCAGATGCGCACGCCTTCGGCCGCAGCACCCCAGGTCGAGCGCCACCGCGCCTTGACCAGCGTGAGGCCGAGCAACGCGATCACCGCGAGGCCGGCGAAGAGCAGGAAGCCTGGCGTGGTGCTGCCCGTCAGCTTCTTCGCGAAGCCGAGCGAGGAGGCGAGATAGAACCCGCCGACGCCGCCACCGAAGCCGACCAGGCCGGTCATGACACCGATCTCCTCGCGGAAGCGCTGCGGCACCAGCTGGAACACTGCGCCGTTACCTGCACCAAGCGTGCCCATCACGATCAGGAACAGCAGGAGGGTAGCGAGAAGCGAGCCGGCACTCAGGGCAATGGCCACCAGCACCACCGCGGCGATGCCGTAGACGGCGGTCAGCGCGTTGATCCCGCCGATGCGGTCCGCCAGCGCTCCGCCTAGCGGCCGCAGCATCGAGCCCAGGAACACGCAGGCAGCGGTGCAGTATCCGGCAGTCACCGGTGTAAGCCCGAAGGTGTCGGCGTAGTATGTCGGCAGTGAGTTCGAGAGACCCACGAAGCCGCCGAACGTCACGAAGTAGAACAGCATGAACCACCACGCATCCTTCTCCTTGAGGACGGCGGCGTAAGAGGTGAGCGACTTGGGTGCGGGCTGGTTCGGACTGTCCTTGGCGGCGATCATGTAGAACACGAAGACGGCGATCAGGGGAACAAGTGCCAGCCCGAATACGGCGTTCCAGCCGTACATCTTGGCCAGGACTGGCGCGAATAGCGCGGCCAGAACCGTGCCGGAATTGCCCATGCCGGCAATGCCCATCGCCTTGCCCTGATGCTCGGGCGGGTACCAGCGGCTGGCGAGCGGCAGCGCCACCGCGAAGCTGGCCCCGGCAAAGCCCAGGACGACGCCGAGCGCGAGGAGGCCGGCATAACTCGCCACACCGAAGTGCCACGCCGTCGCAAGTCCGCCGATGACGATCAACTGGTTGATCATGCCGGTGCGCTTGGGGCCGATCCGATCACCCAGCAGGCCGTTGACGATGCGCAGAACCGCGCCGGCCAAGGTGGGCACGGCGACCATCAAGCCCTTTTGCGCGGGGTCGAGGCCCAGGTCCTTGGAGATGATGGGGGCGAGTGGGCCCAACATGACCCAGACCATGAAGGCGACATCGAAATAGAGGAACGCGGCAAACAGCGTCGGCCGATGTCCCGCCTGCCAGAAGCCGGAGCCGGTATTGCGTGGATTCGAGCGTATCGCTTGTTGCGGCATCGCAAGGGTATTCATAGTCATGCCCTTTCGCGTGGGCGCGCAACGCAAAAAGCCGCCGCAATCCAGCTTCGAGGCTGGATCAGGGCGGCGACGTTGCCACGCATATGTCGAAGATGAAGCCGGCGGCGCGGGTGTGCCACCCGTCGTTGGGCGGCGGCCGGCTCGGCTGCGGTGCATTAACTAACCGATTCGCCCTCCCGAGGACAAGTGCCTTTTGCGCTGCAGCGAAGATTTACTTCATGGCAAGTCGGCCAGATACCCGGCGAGATCGCTCGGATCGAAGACCCGGCCATCGAAAAACCGGTTGCTTTCCAGGATCATGCTGCCCTGCTGAGTGCCGACCAAGGTGCGTTGCAGCAGGCTGCCCTCGACCTTGGAACTGGCGCCGGGAAGCGGCTCACCCGTACCGACCAACGCACTGCGATAGACATCCGGACGGAAAACGCGCGCGGCCTTGACGGCTTCCTCGGCATCGAACCGCAAGCCTTCCCATCGGACCATCTGGGTGTAGAGCCAGGCGGCCTGGCTGACCCATGGGAAGTTGGCGGCTTCGCGGTACTGGAACATGAAGTCCGGGAACGCGACGATCTCTTCGCTCCGGCGCAGCAGCAGACGATCCGAGATCGCGCGGCGGATCAGCACCGCATCGCCATCGAGGTATTCGGCGCGCGCGAGGATCGCGGCATTGACCTCCCAGTTTTCCGGATCGACGAAGTGCTTGGCGGCCCGGCACAAGGCGCGGATCAGCCGCTCGATGGCATCGCGCTTGTCCGCCAGCACCGGCTCGCGCAGGGCCAGCACTTTTTCCACCCCGCGCCGCCAGATCTGCGCGGTAGCGAGCACGATCTGTCCCGCGCCACGCTCCACCGCCACGCTGTTCCACGGCTCGCCCACGCAAATGCCATCGACTTCTCCCGCCTCCAACGCATCGGCGCAGAACGGCGGTGGAACCGTGCTGATCTCCACATCGTGGTCGGGCCGAATACCGCAGCTGGCAAGCCAGTAACGCAACATGTAGTTGTGGCTGGAATAGCGATGGACCACCCCGAAGCGCAGCCGCTGGCCCGCGTTCGCCCGCGCCAGTGCCACCGCCTTCAGGGCGGCCCCGACGGTTGCCGGGTCGCCCAACTTGTCTCCAGCGCCAACTTGCCGCGCCAAATCGCTGCTCAGCGTGATGGCATTGCCGTTGAGGCCCAGCACGAACGGCACCGACAGGGGCTGCGCGGGGCGTCCTCTGCCCAGCGTGGTGGCGATCGCCAACGGTGCGACCAGATGAGCCGCATCGCTATGGCCGTAAAGCAGGCGGTCGAGCACGGTCGCCCAACTGACGTCCCTCACCAGACGCAGCGACAGTCCCTCATCCTCGGCAAAGCCATGTTCGTGCGCCAGGATCGGCAAGCAGGCGTCGACCAGGGGAAGGAAACCGATCGTCAGAATCTCGGCCATCACTTTCCTCCCATCAGCTTGTGCGCGGTGACGATGGCGTCCGCGATTTCGGCAATTTTCCGTCCTTGGTTCATCGCGGTCTTGCGGATTTCCGCGTAGGCCTCCGGCTCCGGTATGCCGCGGCTGTTCATGAGGATGCGCTTGGCTTTGTCCACGGCGTCGCGATCCGCGAGTCGCCCGCGCGCTTCCGCAAGGTCGGACTGCAGGCGGGAAAAGGCGTTGAATCGCCGCACCGCGACGTCGACCAGCGGCCGGATCCGCTGGGCCGAGAGACCGTCGACCACGTAGGCCGATACGCCGGCGTCGATCGAAGCGGCTATCGCCTCGTCGTCACTCTCGTCGACGAACATCGCGATCGGCCGGTCCAGCGCGCGGCTGACGGCGAAGTATTCCTCCAGGACGTCGCGCGAGGGATTGCCCAGATCCATCAGCACGACTTCGGGCGCGATCTCCTCGATCCTGGCGACGAGGGCCCGGCGCTCGCTCACGACGAAGATCTCGCAATCCGGGAGCGAGGCGAGCCCCTCCCGGATGATCGACGCACGCGCAGTGCTTTCATCGATGATGGCGATCCGCATGGCGCCAGAGCGATGCAGCATGTGACCCGTCGCGACAAGATAACTTCGAGGCGGGCAAGCGCCTTGTCCCAGGCTGCTGATGGAGGAGGCCGGAGACATTCGCCCTGCGCGCCACATTGAACCATGCCGTTCAGTTTGAGTTTGGCTCGGCAGGCTAGCTACGAATTACAGGAGGGCCGCCCACCTTGCGCGTCTTGCTTATCGAGGATGATCCCGCGCTTTCAGGCGCCATCGCGCGGGCACTTCGCGCGGAGAGCTTCGCAGTGGATGTCGCCGGCAATGGCGAGGATGGTGCGCACCTGGGAGCCACAGAGCGCTACGATGCGGCGGTGCTCGACCTGGGGCTGCCGCGCAAAGATGGTCTGAGCGTATTGCGCGAATGGCGCGACGCGGGCTGCAATCTGCCCGTCCTGATACTCACGGCGCGCGAGGCTTGGTCGGAGAAGGTCGCAGGCTTCAAGGCCGGCGCGGACGACTACCTGACGAAGCCGTTCCGGGTGGAGGAGGTCGTCATGCGGCTGCGGGCGCTGGTGCGCCGCGCCGCCGGCCACGCCAACGCGGTCGTCACTTGCGGCAAGCTCGCCTACAATGCGCAGCTCGGCACTTTCGAACTCGATGGATTGCCGCTGAAGTTGACCGCTCTGGAATGGCGTGTGCTGTCGGTGCTGATGCTACGAAAGGAGATCGTGGTGGATCGCGGCGACCTGATGGAGCGCGTCTACGAAGGTGATGCCGATGTGGACTCCAACTCAGTCGAAGTCATCATCGGGCGCCTGCGCAAGAAGATCGGCGCCGCGATGATCGAGACGGTGCGGGGACGCGGATATCGGGTCACGGCGGGTCAATCATGAATTTCGTGCCACGCTCGCTGTCCGGGCGGCTGCTTGCGCTCTCGGCGCTGACCACGCTTGTCGCGCTCGCTTTTGCCGCTGTGGCGATCGGCTATGTCCTCGAGCGGTTCGTCATCCAAAGTCTCGACCAGCAGCTCGACGCACAAGCGGCGATGCTGGCGCGAGCCGTGCGCGATGACGGAACGCTCGATCCTTCGCGGATCGTGAACCTGCCGGAGTTCGAGAGCACAGGGCAGGGCTGGGGCTGGCGTGTCGTAGGGCCGCGGGGACGCTGGATGGGTGGCGATCCCATCCAAGAAGAGCACTTGCCCGATCTCGCTCCACCCCCACGCGACAGGCCCTTGTGGATCGAGCATCGCCCCGCGCCCGGTGAGGGCCGCACTCCGAGAGGTGAACACGTCCACACCAGGGCGCAGGTCGTCTCGACGCCCGAGGGGGAGGTAACCGTCGTCGTCGGTGGGCCGCGTCGTCTCGCGATGGCTCCGCTTCGTGAAGCCATGGTGCCGTTGCTGGGCTCGCTCGCGATCCTTGGCGTCCTGCTGGCGCTCGCCTCGGTCGTGCAGCTTCGCTACGGCTTGCGCCCCTTGCGCGCGCTGCAGGCTTCGGTGGCCGATGTCCGGGCCGGGCGGGTGCGCCACGTCCCGTCCGACCAGCCGCTTGAGTTGGCGCCGCTCGCGGCGGAGCTGAACGCGCTGGTCGACCAGAACGAAGCGCAGCTTGCACATGCACGCCGCCACGTCGCCAATCTGGCGCACGGCCTGAAGACGCCGCTCGCCGCCTTGAGCGTGAAGCTGGCGGAGGGCGGACACGACCCCGATGGCGAATTGCGCGCGATGGTGGCGAATATCGACGAGCGTGTTCGCCACCATCTCGGGCGTGCGCGGGCGGCCGCTCCCGGAGGCGAGCAAAAGGGACACACCTCGCTGACTCCGGCCATCGACGGGCTGATCGCTGTCATGAAAGGCGTTCACGCCGAGCGCGCGATCGCGGTGACTGGCGAGATAGCGCCGCGCCTTGTGATCGCCGCCGATGCGCAGGATGTCGATGAAATGCTCGGGAACCTGCTCGACAATGCCTGGCGCCATGCTCGGTCGACGGTACGTGTGGCGGCGACGTCTACCGGCCGCTATGTGCAGGTGGTGATAGAGGATGACGGTTGCGGCTTGTCGCCGGCGGCCAGTCAGCAGGCTCTGGTGCCCGGGCGCCGCCTGGACGAGCGTGGCGACGGCCACGGGTTTGGTCTTCCGATCACGCAGGAACTGGCCGAGCTCAATGGCGGTACTCTCAGCCTCGACAAGGCGCAGCTCGGCGGTCTGCGTGTCGCTCTTACATTGCCAGGGAGCCAGGCCGGCGAGTAGTTTGCTGTCCGCCCTGACGTGCCGAGACTGCGGTTTGCAAGGGAGGGATACATCGCCATCGCCGGCAATGTGTCGCCCGCGAAAAAAGGACACGAACACGGCTTCAAGAGCAGGCGATGTCGCCGTAGGCTATGGCCCCAGTTGAGACCAGGAAGGTACCTTCGATGCCCTTAGCGTCACCCCATGCTGCAATCGCGCCCGGCAATGTCGCGGTGGTCACCGGCGGTGCCGACGGCATCGGCCTAGCCGCAGCGCGTCGTTATCGTGCGGCGGGGATGAAGGTCTGTATCGCCGACTGTCGACCGCCCGAGGACGCGGCGTTGGAGGCTGACGGGCTGCTGGTGATGGAAACCGACGTGTCCGACCGCGCGGCGGTCGAAGCTCTCGCTCGCCGCGTGGCTGATGAACTCGGGCCGGTTTCTGTGCTGATGAACAACGCCGGGATCGGCGGCGGCGGGGACGCGTTGAGCAACCCGGAGGGATGGGATCGGGTGTTGGGAGTCAATCTGCATGGCGTCATTCACGGCGTTCAGGCGTTTGTTCCCGCCATGGTCGCCCGCAAAGCCCCCGGGCTGGTGATCAACACCGGCTCCAAGCAGGGCATCACCACCCCGCCGGGTGACACGGCGTACAACGTGTCCAAGGCTGGCGTGAAGGCGCTGACCGAAGGGTTGGCCCACACCTTGCGCCAGCAGGGCGGCCACGTGAGTGCGCACTTGCTCATACCGGGTTTCACGTACACCGGCATGATCCGTCGTCATTTGCCGCAGCAGCCGGCGGGCGCGTGGACTGCTGACCAAGTTGTCGATCGGTTGTGGGCGGGGCTTGCCGCCAACGAGTTCTACGTACTGTGCCAGGACAACGAGACCACCCGCGAACAGGATGAAAAGCGCATCCTTTGGGCCGCCGGTGACATCGTCGAGAACCGCCCCGCGCTTTCGCGTTGGCATCCTGACTACGCCGAGGCCTTTCAGCGGCACATGACCAGCTAAAGCTCTGAGAACAAGCCGAGACCGCTAACGGTCGATTGTCTGCCAAATCGGCGCGAGTTCGCCATCGTGCGGAGGCTCTCACACAAGCTGGCGCCGCACAAACTCACAATCAATGACGTTCAGCCTGGCGGGTATGCGATGCTTCGCTGCGCCTTGCCTGCCGGCGGAATCGAAAGGCCGCGACGTTATTACCGTCGCGGCCCGGGAAGTTTAGGTCAGACTAGCCGTTCGTCACGATCCAAAGTTATAGCGAAGGGAAACACCAAGCAGTCGTGGGGGCGCCTGAATGTAGGAGCGAATGCCATTGGAGTTCGGCGAGCTTGCTCCCGTTCCGTAGTCATAGTCCGTGTTGAGCGCATTGCGAACCCAGATCGAAAGGTCGACGCCAGTATCCTTGATATTCGCCAATGTGATGCGACTGTCCACGTTGGCATAGGCTGGGACGTACGCGAAGCCTAGGAGGAAGCGGCCTGAATACTTCATGTCGGCATTGAACGAAAGGTCTCCGCCCAGGACTTTGGTCGGGAGGTTTATAGAAACGCTCGCGTTGGCCATCCACTTCGGCTGTTGTTCAACGAAGATCGTTCTCGGCACGCCCAAATTCGCGGCCCGCAGTAGGGTAAGGAAGGTCGGGTCGAACGCGATCTTGTCCACCTTGGAATCGACATAGGCGAGGCCGCCACCAAGGGTGAAGCCGGTCACCGGCGTGATCGAGCCGTCCATCTCAAAGCCGCGAATGGTGAGATTGCCGGCGTTGGCGACAGTCGTGACAAGAGGATAGCGGATGAGGACGCCTGGCGTACCAGGAGTATAGACGACCTGACGCGCCTGTGTGACGCAATTGCTTGCGCGTCCGGCCGAGCCCACGGCCTCCGGAATACAGACGCCGCCACCTACGCCGGTGGTGCTGACCTGCAATTGGCGGCCCTTGTCCTTGCCGGTGAAGGCCGCGACGTTGAAGGTGCCGCGCACCTCGCCGATCGCCCACTTCGTCTTTGCGCCGACTTCGTAGTCGTCAAGAACCTCGGGCGCGAACGTCTGGATGGATTCCAGATAGGGGTCGACCAGAGGCGTATTGTAATTGCCGCCGCGGTAGCCCCGCCGTTTCACGCCATACACCAGGACGTCCCGCGTGATCTTCCAGTTCAATCCGAGGGTATAGGTCAGCTTCTTGAAGGTGACCTTCGGCAGCCTCTGGGCATTGACCGCCACCTGGCCGGGGAAGGAAACCTGATTGGCTTCGCAGTCCTGCTGGCTAGGCGTCAGATCGGAGCTCGCATCGCGAACCAATACCGTTCCGGGGTAGAACGGGCTGATGGTGACCGTCGCGGCGCAGCCCCTCGCGGAATCCCAGGTCTGGCGGGCACCGGCGGTGACGGACAGACCCTTCAACAGGCCGTCAAACGCATAGTCGACCTGACCATACAGGGCTTTGCTTCGGTTGGTCAGATAGGTGACGTTCATATTGCGGGACAGGCCGGCGAAGGCGTTCACCTCCAGGCCCTGGTTGCCGCCGCGTCCGTTGGGTGACTCCTCGTAGTAGAAGCCGCCGAGGGTATACGTCAGTTTCTTGGCAAACAGCGATCCCGCCAACTGAAGCTCGTCGGTGATCTGCTTCAGCCGGATCTGGTTCGACGTGTCCAAGACGGGCAGCGGCGAGTTCTCATTATCCGAGAGCGTGAACGAGTCCGTCGTGCGATAACCAAAGATGTTCTTGAGCGTGTGCTCTTCGCTCAGCGACACTCTGGTAATATTGCTGATCCCCTTGATGATGGTCCGGCTCGCATAAGGATCGACGGTGGCATACTGCGTCCGCTTCTGCTGATCGCTGAGTTGCTGGAAGAGGCGATAGTCGCACAGGTAGCTCGTGCCGCACTGGAAAAGCCGCTCCACGTTCTGCGCGTAGCGTTCAGCACCGATTGCGCCGAGGCTACCGGTCAGATTGGCTTGAATGAGGCTGGGCTTGAGAAAAATCAAAGCAGGAGGGAAACTCCCAAGCGTCGGGTCGCTAAAACCTTGAGGGAAGTAGCGGTCGAACTGGCCATTGGCCTGTCCGCGGATCTTGCTGTAATCACCGACGGTTTCGTTCTGAAGCCAGTCGGTGGGCTCAAAACGAACCGAGAGGCGATAAGATCTGTTGGAATATTCGTCAAAGTTATAGCGTGGCCTGCTCAGAGTCCCAATTGTCGCCAGGTTCGTGGACGGCGCCAGCGTATAAGGGGAGAGCGTGAAGGTCGTGGAGGGGCCATTGTCATGGCCGATCTGGAACGCGCCGCGAATGGCAAGGACGTCCGCAATGATCGGAACGTTGAGCGCGCCCTCAAGCTGCTTGAAGCCGCCGAACTTCTTGTTGGCGTAGCCGGCGAGATCGGCCTTCACGTACCCGCCAAGATTGTAGCTTGGCTTGGCCGAGTAAGTCAGCAACGCGCCACCGATGGAATTACGGCCGAACAAAGTGCCTTGGGGCCCTTTCAAGACCTGGATATTCTCCATGTCGTATGCTTGGATCATCGAGCCGTAGGTGGGCAGCGGTATTTCGTTGAAATAGGTGACGACGCCCGGTGAAACGTTGCCCGTAACGCCGCGCGACTGTCCTCGGATCGTAACGAAGGTGTTGCTTCGTGATCCGCCGCTGGAAATGTTCAAGCCAGGCGTGATCTTGGTCAGGTCGGCAATGTTCAGGACGTTTTTGGCTTCGAGCTGCTTCCCGGAGAAAGCGCTGATCGAAATCGGCACGTCGGTGAGAGACTCTTCGCGCCGTCGCGCAGTCACGACAATCGCATCTGCGTCATTGTCCGCTGAACTTTCTACCAGCGGCTCGGAAGACTGCGCCCAGCTTGTTTGCGGTACGAGATAAACTAAGGCCACCGCACTTGACGTCAATAATATTTTTTTCACATTGCCCCCAATAATTTCAGCGCATCACCCCGACGACCTAAATCGTTTTCTTAATAGATGCGCAGAGCTTCCATTGCCTCGGAGCCTATCCTGCTAAAAGCACGACTTGTACATTATGCAGTTCGCTTAGCCTCGCAAGCATCATCATTATGCTGAATTTACCCCTATCAAAGCGCTGATCGACACCAATCGGCCTTCGTTCTTCTCAGGCTCCTGCCGAAGGGCGTTTCCCAAGTGCGGTCGATCTCGGTCGGATAGCGAACTGGTCGGGGCAAGGTGCATCCGCCCCTACCCGCCACCGGACGCCACTCAGGCGCTTTCCCGCAGCAAACTAAGCCGCCTTAACGCCGCAGGTTAGGGGCGTCGCACTGCTTGATGGGGCCGTAGCAACCTCTTGCACAAGACCTAACACTCGGTTACCTGCGAATGCATCGCAATAGCAGGGGTGAGTAATGAGGTTTGGTTTGCGGGCGGCATTCGCCACGGCGCTGACGCTTGGCTCCGGCACAGATCCAGCTTTTGCGCAGGGCGAGGACGACCCAAGCGAGGAGATCATCGTCAACGGCCGAGCGCAAAGACTATACCGCGTCGACACCACGACGGTGGGCAAAGTCGCGGAAGACCCCCTGAACATTCCCCAGGCGCTCCAGGTCATCAATGCCGAGCTGTTCCGCGACCAGGGCGCGCGCGACGCGACCGATCTGTACCGCAACATCTCCGGCGTGAGCTTCTTCAGCTATGCCGGCGTCACGTTCAGGGGCTTTCGGCAGGACCAGTCGTTCTACGATGGCCAGCGGGGCAATCCCTTCATCGGCTTCTCCGTGCCGCAGCTTTTCAACATCGGCCGGGTGGAAGTGCTGAAAGGACCGGCCGGGCTGTTCTTCGGGCCGGGATCGCCGGGCGGGATCATCAACTACGTCTCGAAGGTGCCGGATGACGAATCCTCGCTGCGAATGGTCGGCACCTTGGGCAACTACCACCGTGCAGGCATGTCCGCCGAGGCGACCGGGCCGATCGATGCCGACGGTGTCGTCACGTACCGGGTCGGCGGGTTCTACGAGTCCATGGCGCCATACCGCACCAACACCAAGAGCAAGTCGCTGATCGGCGATGGCGGACTGTCGATCAAGACCAACCCGGGCGGCAAGCTGACGCTGCAGGCGACGATCTACGACAATGACCTTCCCGGCAATCGCCTGCGCGGCGTGCTGACCGACGATGCCGGCAACTTCCTGACCGACATCCGCTGGAATGCCAACGAGCCGACAGACTTCCTCCATCTGAAATCGAAGGCGTTCCAGGCGCGCTATGCCACGAGCATCGGCGATGCCGTGACCTTCGATGTCGGCGCGCGATACTTCAAGTCGAAGGAGACGCAGCAGTATCACGAACCGCGCGGGCTCATGCCCGGCAGCTCCGACCTCGTCGCTCGGGAGTTTCGCGACCAGATCCGCGATGTCGATGGCCTGTCGTTCATGGCCAACGTGACGGCAAAGGTCGGCCTGCTCGGCATGGACCACAAGTTCCAGGCAGGCGCGGACTGGTACGACGAGAAGAACCTGCTGGATTCGCGCATCCTGCGCGCGGGGGTGACTCCACTCAGCCTGAGCAATCCCGTCTACGTCACGTCCGCCCAGGACGTGGCGCGCGCCGCCGCCTTGCCGTTCACGACCACCGATACGCGCACCAAGCGCAAGGGTGCCTACCTCCAGGATCAGATCAGTGTCACCCAGGCGCTGCTGCTGGTGGGCGGCGTGCGGTACGACAAGTTCGACGATGGCGTGACCACCAGCACCGGAGGCCGCGTCAGTGCCCGATCCTCGTACAGCGACAGCGATGTCACGTATCGCGCCGGCGCCGTGTTCAAGCCGCGCCCCGATGCCTCGTTGTACTTCAGCTGGTCGGGCAGCTTCGAACCGCAGACAGCCGCCAGCCAGAGCACCGACGTGGGCGGGCCCTTCGCTCCGGTGACCGGCAAGCAAATCGAAGCCGGCATCAAGTCGAACCTCTTCGCAGGGCGCCTGCAGGCGAACCTGGCAGTCTACCAGATCGTGCGGCGCAACATCCTCCAGGCCGACGTGACCCTCCCCCCGGTCAACGGCCAGGATCAGTTGCGGCCGATCGGCGAGGTGACGAGCAAGGGCTTCGAGATCGATCTGGCCACCGACATCACGCCCGACTGGGTGCTGCTGGCGAACTACGGTTACAACGACACCAAGATCACCGACACCGTGGCCGGACAGGCTGTGACGAACGCAGTGGGCGACCGCTTCGCCAATGCGCCCAGGCACAAGGTCGGCTTTTGGACGCGTTACCAGTTCCCGAAGATCAAAACCGCGATCGGCTTCGGCGGCGAGCATGTCTCGCGCCGGATCAGCCTGTCGGGTCAGCAGGTGAAGTCCTACACGATCTTCGATGCATCGCTGACCAAGGGGCTGGGCATCGCCGAGCTGCTGCTGCGCGTTGATAACATCTTCGACAAGGTCTACGCCGCCTCGGGCTTTTCCGCGCAGAGCGGCCACTTCCCCGGTGAACCGCGGACCTTTCTGGCCGAACTGCGCTTCGGCTTTTAAGGATGGCGCACGCATCGGACGCGAGCGGACCGCCGAAGCGGAAGAAAGGCCGTTCGGTCTGGTGGATCGTCCATAGCTGGCTCGGATTGAAGCTCTCCATCTTTCTGAGCTTCATCCTGCTCACCGGAACGCTCGCCGTCTTCGCGCATGAGATCGACTGGTTGGTGACGCCGGCAATGCGGGTCACCCCTCGGGATGCGCCACAAGCCTCGTGGGGAAAGCTGGCGCAGGCGGCCGCGCGGAGCGACCCGACCGCCCGCCTGCAGGCGCTCTACGCGCCCATCGATCCCTGGTTCGCCGCCGAAGCGTGGATGGATCACGGCCAGGGCGCGCCCTCGCGTGTCTACATCGACCCGTGGACGGCGCGCGTGACCGGTACGCATGGATGGGCCAACGTACATCGGTTCCTGCGCCAGGTGCATCGCCACCTCATGCTGCCGACGAAGATCGGCATCCCAATCGTCAGCTCGCTGGCGCTGCTGCTGGCGACTTCGCTGGTGACCGGCATCGTCACCTACAAGAAGTGGTGGCGCGGCTTCCTGCGGCGGCCGCGCGGCGGCGACGCGAGACGGCTAACGGGCGATCTTCACCGGCTCGCGGGCCTCTGGAGCCTGTGGTTCGTGGCGTTGATCGCGGTGACGGGTGTCTGGTATCTGGTCGAGACGTTCGGTGGCAACGCACCAGTGCCAAAGCTGCCGAAGGTGGCGACCTCAGCGCCCCCCAGTGGTGCTGCGCTCGATCGGATAGTCGCCCTGGTGCAGCGCGAACGTCCCACCCTGAAGATTCGAGAGATCCGCTTCACCGAGGACAACGGCGTCATCTTCCTCGGGCAGGACCAGGCGTGGCTGGTGCGTGACCGCGCCAATGGCGTGGCGGTCGATCCGTTCACCGGCCGGGTAACCATGTCGCTCGACGGTCGCGATCTCAACGTTCACCAGCGGATCTCGGAGATGGCCGATCCTTTGCATTTCGGCACGTTGGGCGGCTTGCCGACCAAGATCATATGGTTCGTCTTCGGCGCTCTGCTGACCGCGCTCGCCGTGACGGGGGCAATCATCTACACTCTACGCCTCACGAGGGAAGGGCGGGCAACCCGGCGCAAGCTCAAGGTTGCATGGGCCGGAATGGGCACCTGGGCCTACATCTGCACCGCGCTGGTCCTTCTGGCCCTGGCATTGACGCCAGGTGCGATCGCAGGCGCCAGTTAGCGGATCGACCATCCTGACTTGCGGCTGGTCGATCAGCGCAGCTCATTCCCCATCTTTCGCTGACATAGCGGCCGTTCCGCAGAGCCGTTGCAACGGACAAAGCGCTGCTAGTCCTTATGGCCGCTTTTAAACTCGAAGTTCGCTCCAGTGCGCCTATCGGCGGACGCTGATATTTATTCTGAGAGCACTGCAAGTGGCATTTTGCGCTGGGCTCACATGTGCGATAAATTCGGTCCGCAGACTCGCTGGCGCTAAGGGGGCACCGCGGCGCGGTACTGTACTTAGGGAACACTCCGATGGCACAGGCTAATATTGCATTCGCACTCGCTGGCCTGGGCGGTTTCAACGCTCATGGTGCTGGTTTCTTGGCGGCTGCACGGGACAAGGATGTCGTACCCGATCTTATCACCGCGACCAGCGGCCAGATTGCTGTCCTCGCGGCCTATCTGAACGGGGAGAGCGACCTCAAGACGCATCTTGTCGACCCGAAGATCGAGAGCAACCCGTTCGCCCAGATCAATATCTTGCTGTTCGGCTATCCTGATGTGTTCGCACCGGCTTGGACAGAGGCTGTGAAACGCCTCGTTCAGCCGCCATGGATCGGTTTCAATTTTGACTTCTACGCCGACCGCTTGTTGCCAGCCCAGGTCTACAAACCAACGCGGTCGGCCCAAACGATCGCCGCGCTATGTGATACCTTCAACCAGCACACGATCGGCGTGATTTTCAACAGCTATGATCCCGTCACGGGCGAGGGCGCCTTGTACGGCAATGACGCTGCCCGCGCGCTGATGAATCCCAAGACCCATCTCGATGTCCCGACCGACCAGACGAGCGCCGACATGCGCTTCGACAAGCCGGCGGGAGAGGAGAAGCCCATCCTCCCCATCACGTCAGAGGCGATTGAGGCAGCGCTGTGGCTCACGCTCTACGGCTTCGAGGGCTACCCGAAAGATGGAATGGACGGGGCCTACCACCGCTCTTGTATCCTCTCGGAATTGCACGGGTTCGACCGTGTCTATGTATGCCGCCCGCTGGCGAACGGCTGGTGTCGAAACCAGTTGCCCAAGAGTTATTTCGATGTGCAGGACTGGAATACAGAGATGTGGTTTTCCGTCGGCTACAAGGCGGAATCCGATGCGATGAAGCGCATCAATGCTCTGGTCGCCGAGGGGAAGGTCAGCGACCCGGATTATAAATATGTCGACCTCGTAGAAGTGGAGCCGGAGACTCCCGCGGGTTACTTCAATTTCTTCGTAGAGCGCGACGCGGTTTACGAGAGGGCCTACGCGAAATCCTGCTCCATCTTCGATTGGGTTGCGAACGGGAAGGTTGGTCCGAAGCCGTAAGCCGGCGGGCCGAACGGCATCCGACTTGCGGCCCTGGCCATCGCTCCCTGCTTTGGATTAGCTCGCCAGAGAGGTGTCTCAAGCAATCCATCGTCTTCATGCTGCAGGTCCCTTGCTTGATCCACGGACGAGACACCGCCCACCGATGACCACCTTGCGCGGGGCGCCATCGGGGTGATCGAGCCGCTCTGACAGCATCGCCATCGCGATGCGGCCGATCTCCTCGACCGGCTGCTCGATGACGGTGAGCCCGCCGCCGACCAGGTCCATCCATGGCTCGTTGTCGAAGCCGGCCAGCGCCACGTCGCGCGGAACCGACAATCCCAACGCATGGACCGCGCGCAGGATCGCGGTGAGCATCACTCCGTTACTGGCGATCAGGGCGGTGGCGTGTCCGGGCCTGCTCAAGAGATCCGTCAGCGCGCGCTCGGCCTCGCCCTCTCCATGAGCGACCGGGATCGGCTCGGGGACAAGGCCCAGATCGCCCATGGCCTTGACGTATCCCGCGCTGCGCTCGCCGCCTGTGGTGCTGCTTGCTCCGAAAAATCCGGCGATGCGCCGATGGCCGGCCGCGTGAAGTTGCTGGACCAGCAGGGCCGCCATCGCCTCGTTGTCGAGGACGACCGAATCCTGAGCAGCGCCGGGAATGGTGCGATCGATCAGCACCACGGGAAAGTCGAACTGTTGGCGCGCAGCCTGCTCGACGCCCGATCGCGTCGGCGCCAGGATCACGCCGGTCACCCGCTCCTCCTGCATCAACTGCAGGTACATCGCTTCCTTCGCCGGGTTCTCGTCGGTGTTGCACAGGATGACGCGTAAGCCGCGCGCATACGCGATGTCTTCGACCGAGCGCGAGACCGCGGTGAAGAACGGGTTGCGGATGTCCGCGACGACCAAGCCGATCGTGTTGCTGTGTCGAGAGCGCAGCCGCCTCGCGGCAAGATTGGGACGGTAGCCCGTCTGCGCGACCGCGGCGAGCACACGCTTTTGCATCTCCAGATCGACCACGCGGCCCGAGAGCACGCGGGACACCGTGGCGGCGGACACATCGGCAACGCGCGCGACATCCTTGATTCCAACGGACATGCGAGAAAACGTTCTCCTTGCTTGACGGTGCCCTGTCTATCGTATTTCTCGCAAGAGGTGCAAGTCTGGACAGTCCTATTGACAACTCGCTCAGAAAACGTTTTCTAGACATGGCGAGAGTCTTAGGAGAGGCCGCAATGACGCTACGAGAACCGGCGGATGCGCTGGCCAACGATCTGATCCGTATCGATGCCCAGGTTGCCGATAAGTCCGATGCGATCCGACAGGCCGGGCAATTGCTCGTTGCCGCAGGCTGCGTCGCGTCCGGTTACGAGGCCAGCATGGCGCAGCGCGAGGCAATCGCGAATACCTACCTGGGATCGGGCGTGGCGATCCCGCATGGGCTCGGCGAGGACAAAGGCCTCGTGCGGCGGGACGGGATCGTCGTCCTGCAGGTTCCCGGCGGCATTGAGTGGAACCCGGGTCAGATCGCGCACCTGGTGGTCGGTATCGCCGCAAACTCAGATAGCCACATCGCAATCCTGCGCCGCCTGACCCGCCTGATCCAGGACGAACCGCGGCTGCGGAGCCTGTTCACCACCCACGACGCTGCGCTGATCGCCGAAGCCTTGCAATCCGACGGCCCCGCCGCAGCCGCTTCGCCGACGGGTGAGGACTTGGCCAGTACGATCGCTTGGACCGTCGATTACCCTTCGGGGCTCCACGCGCGACCCGCTTCCGCCTGGGTCGAAGCGGCGAAAGCCAGCGGCGTGACCATGCGGGTTCGCCATGGAAGCGAGATCGCCGATCCACGCAGCCTCATCTCGCTCCTGCAGCTTGGCCTCAAAGCGGGTGACGATGTCACCATCTCGGCGAGCGGGGAGGGGGCGGCTCAGGCTCTACAGCGATTTCATGGCGTGATCACCGGGATTTCCTCGCGCGAGAAGGCGGACGCTGCTCGGGCAGCTGAAAAGGCGCTGGCGCCGGTGCGCGGCTGGAAGCCTGCCGGTGCTCCACGGATGGTGGCGGGGGTCGCCGCCAGTCCGGGCCTCGCGATAGGCAAGGTACATCTGCTCGCCGCCGCGGAGCTGGAAGTGGCCGACCAGCCGGTTGCCCTGATCGAGGGCGGCACGCTGCTCAACGACGCCCTGATCCGCACCCGTGCCCAGATGAAGGCGCTCGTCGACGATACCACTCGTCGCCTGGGACCGGCCGATGCGGCGATCTTCGCAGCGCAGGCGACTTTGCTCGACGACACCGACCTGATCACGCTGACCTGCCAGTTGATGGTCGAAGGGCATGGCGTCGCCTGGTCGTGGAACGAAGCGATCCAGCGGCTGGCCGGACAGTTGACCGCGCTGGGCAATCCCGTCCTGGCGGCACGCGCGGCCGATCTGCAGGACGTGGGACGGCGCGTGCTGGCACAGATCGACCCCGCGCTGAGCACCGGTACGCTCGCCGAGATCCCGGACGAACCCTCGATCCTCGTCGCCGCGGATCTTTCACCCTCGGACACGGCCTCGCTCGATGTCGCCAAGGTTGTGGGCATCGCTACGGCCCTTGGCGGACCGACATCGCACAGCGCCATCCTCGCCCGTACGTTGGGCCTGCCCTCGGTTGTGGCGGGTGGCGCCGAACTGCTGGCGCTGGCGGCAGGCAGCACCGCGATCGTCGATGGCGACAACGGCCGCGTTTGGCTCAATCCTTCGGACGAAGACCTGGCCAGTGCCCGGGCGTACATCGCTGCATTGGCCGAGGAGCGCGCCGCGCAGGAAGCCGAACGCAGCCGGCCAGCCGTGACCAGGGACGGTCGGGCCATCGCCATCGGCGCCAACGTCAACCGCCCCGACCAGGCACCCTTCGCGCTGGCCCAGGGTGGCGAAGGCGTGGGCCTGATGCGCACCGAATTCCTGTTTCTCGAGCGTGGCGACACTCCGAGCGAGGAAGAGCAGTTCGCCATCTACCGGGAAATGATCGAAGCCCTGGATGGGCGCCCCTTGATCGTGCGCGCGCTCGACATCGGGGGAGACAAGCGGGTTCCGCACCTAGACCTTCCGCGAGAGGAAAACCCGTTCCTCGGAGTGCGCGGTGCGAGGCTCCTGCTGCGGCGGCCCGACTTACTCGATCCGCAGCTGCGCGCGCTGTACCGGGCGGCCAAGCTGGGCGGCGACCTTTCGATCATGTTTCCGATGATCACATCGGCCTCCGAACTGATCACTCTTCGCGCCCGCTGCGAAGAGGTCCGCAGCGAATTGGACGCGCCCCAAGTCCCTGTCGGCATCATGATCGAGGTGCCAGCCGCCGCGGTGCAGGCGCATGCGCTCGCGGCACATGCCGACTTCTTCTCGATCGGAACAAACGACCTTACCCAGTACGCGCTCGCCATCGACCGCCAAAACCCCGAGCTGGCAAGCGAGGCGGACAGCCTGCATCCCGCCGTCCTGCGGCTGATCGCGATGACCGTGGAGGGGGCTCGCACGCGCGGCCGCTGGGTGGGCGTATGCGGCGGCATCGCTGGCGACCCGTTCGGGGCGGCGTTGCTCGTGGGACTTGGGGTCAGCGAGTTGTCGATGACCCCGCGCGACATTCCGGCAGTGAAGGCGCGCATCCGCGCTGCCGAAAGCGGCACGCTCGCAGCGCTGGCCAGCCGCGCGTTGAGTGCGCAAAGCGCCGCCGAGGTACGCGCCCTGGACCATGAGGTGGCATGATGCGCGTCCTCACCGTCACGCTCAATCCGGCGATTGACGAGACCATCACTCTCGATCGCCTCGTGCCCGGCGCTGTTCACCGTGCGCGAGACGTGCGGCGCAATGCCGGCGGCAAGGGAGTCAACGTCGCAAGTTGCCTTTCGGATTGGGGCATGCCTTCCGTCGCGCTCGGTCTGCTCGGCGCTGAGAACCCTGCCTTATTCGAAGCGCTGTTCGCCGGCAGTGCGATCGAGGATCGGCTCATCCGCGTTCCGGGAGCGACGCGGGTGAACCTGAAGATCGTCGATGCCGAGGATACGACCGACATCAACCTGGGCGGCGCGCCAGTCAGTTCCGAGCAAGTCACTGCCCTGGCCGCTGAGATTGAGGCCTTAGCCGGGCCGGATACGCTGGTGGTGCTGGCAGGTAGTGTGCCGCCCGCTTGCCCACCCTCCATCTATGCCGAACTCACGGCGCGGCTGCGCGAACGCGGCGCGCGTGTCCTGCTCGACAGCAGTGGCGCTCCGCTCGAGCTGGCACTCGCCGCAATCGTCCTGCCTCAATGCTTGAAGCCCAACCGTTATGAACTGTCCGAGTGGAGCGGCGGGTCGTTGGACACCATAGCGGACGTGTTGGCGGCGACGATGCCGTTGCGCGCGCGTGGAGCCGAGCTGATCGTGGTGTCGCTGGGAGCCGACGGAGCGCTGTTTCTCTCAGACGAGGGCGCATTGCTGGCCCGGCTCGATGTCCGGCGAGTAGTCAGCACGGTCGGCGCGGGCGACGCCATGGTGGCGGGCCTCGCCGCAGCAATGGCGGAAGACGCCTCGCTCGAACGTACGGCAAGGCTGGCAACGGCCTTTGCAGTCGCCAAGCTCGGGCTGGCCGGTCCGCATCTGCCCGAGCCAGCGGCAGTCGAAGCGCTCGCGCAGCAGGTCAAGATCGTAGCGGTCGGAACAACCGGCCCCGCAGTGTTGGGAGAGACACGATGAACAGGATACTGGCGGTCGTCGAGGCTGTGGATGCCGGAGTGGCCGGCGTATTGGCGGGTGAGGCGCTACGCAAGGCGGCTCGGGCCAGCGGACGGACGATCGAGATCGTGCAGTCCGGACAGGAGGCGGTACCGCCGCTCGCCGAAGGCGACACCCTGCTGCTGGTCGCGCCGAGCGACAATGCGCTGCGTTTCGGGGATCGGCCCCATCGGCATCTGACGCTCGAACAAGTGCTGGCCGACCCGGACGCTGCGATCGCCACGACGGGTACGGGCTCGAACCCCGAGGCACCCGCCAGCGCGGCTGCGGGCCATCGACGCATCGTCGCAGTGACCTCCTGCCCGACCGGCATTGCCCATACCTTCATGGCGGCCGAGGGCTTGACCGAGGGCGCGCGCCAACTCGGCTATGATATCCGGGTCGAGACGCAAGGCTCGGTCGGCGCGGGCAATCCGCTGACGGCCCAGGAGATCGCCGCCGCGGACGTCGTGCTCATCGCCGCGGATCGGGAAGTGGATCGTGCGCGCTTTGCCGGCAAGCGGGTCTTCTCAAGCGGCACCAAGCCGGCGATCACCGGAGGCGCGAAACTGATCGAGCAAGCGCTGGCGGAAGCGAAGACGCAGGCCGGTGGCGCACAGTCCAGCACCGCCGCCGCCACAGCCAAGGAGCGCGCCGGGCCCTACAAGCACCTGATGACGGGCGTGTCGTTCATGCTGCCCTTCGTGGTCGCGGGCGGTCTGCTGATCGCGCTCGCCTTTGCGCTTGGCGGAATTCACGCCAACGAGGACGCCGCCGCAGGCACGCTCGCCCATGCGCTGTTCGAAATCGGCGCGAAGGGAGGCTTTGCGCTGATCGTGCCTGCCCTAGCCGGCTACATCGCGTTTTCGATCGCGGACCGGCCCGGCATCGCCCCCGGCATGATCGGCGGCATGATCGCGGCCAATCTCGGCGCCGGGTTCCTGGGGGGCATCGTCGCTGGGTTCATCGCCGGGTATGGCGTTGCCGGGCTCAACCGATTGATCCAGTTGCCCAAGAACCTTCAGGGCCTCAAGCCAGTACTGGTCCTCCCGCTGCTCGGCACTTTGCTGACCGGCTTGCTAATGATCTATGCGGTCGGCACGCCGGTCGCCGCTCTGCTTGGCTTTCTCACCGAATGGCTGCGAGCGATGCAGGGGTCGAGCGCGATCCTGCTCGGCCTGATCCTGGGCGCGATGATGGCATTCGACATGGGCGGCCCCGTCAACAAGGCGAGCTACGCCTTTTCCGTGGGGCTGATCGCCAGCCAAGTGTACACGCCGATGGCCGCGACGATGGCCGCAGGGATGACGCCGCCGCTGGCCGCCGCTCTGGCCACCCGGCTGTTCGCCAGCCGCTTCACCCCCGAGGAACGCGAGGCGGGCGGCGCTGCGGCAGTGCTGGGTCTGGCCTTCGTGACCGAGGGCGCGATCCCCTTCGCCGCGCGCGATCCGTTTCGGGTGATACCGGCGATGATGGTCGGCTCGGCGCTGACCGGGGCTATCTCGATGGCCGCTGGCGTCGAATTGCGCGTGCCGCACGGCGGAGTGTTCGTGCTGCCGATCCCCGGCGCCGTGACCCACCTCCTTGCCTACGCTGTCGCGATTGTCGCCGGCACATTCGCCAGCGCGATCCTGCTCGGCGTGCTCAAGCGCCCCGTCGCGGCAGCTGCAGCCGCATAGGCATCGTTGGGTACAGGGAGACGAAGGATGAAGACGAGCAGGCTTGCCGCCGCTTGGTTGGCGTCCGTGCTGACGCTATCCGCGCCGTCGGCACGGGCACAGGACAATGCCGTGCCGCAGGACGCACCACCCCCGACGCTGCCGCAAGCGACTGAGGACGCCCAGTGGCAGCCCCTGGCAGAGCAGGGGATCACCCTGTCGCTCAATTACACGGGCGAGGCGGCCACCAACCTGAGTGGAGGCCTTCGCCGGGATGCCGCCTATGCCGGTCAGGTCTATGTCGGCGCCGATCTCGACATGGGCAAGATCGCCGGGATCGACGGTGCCACGATCCATGCGGCGGTGACCAACCGCCATGGCGAGAACCTTGCCGCCATCGCGATCGGCAACAACACCTCGGTCCAGGAAATTTACGGCACCCAGAACACCCACCTTGCGATCCTCACCTGGGAACAGAAGCTGGGGCCGCTGACGATCGAGGCAGGGCGCAGCCAGGCGAACGTCCACTTCCTCAGCTCGCCGCTCTATTGCAACTTCCAGAGCAACTCCGCCTGCGGTAACCCCACGTTCGTCTTCAAGAACAGCAATTTCACCTATTTCCCGGCATCCAGCTGGATGGCCCATGCCAAGCTCACCCTGACACCCGAAGTGTTCGCCCACGTGGGGGTCTACGAGGTTAACCCCGATCGCAAGCGGCCTAACGACAACGGCTTCAACTTCTCGACCCGCAACGCCACCGGCGTGATCGTCCCCTGGGAAGTCGGCTACGGGACCGATTTTACGACCGACCGCTTGCCCCGCCACTACATCCTCGGCGGCTGGTTCGATCGCGGTGATTTCAGCGATCCCTTGCGGGACGATCGCGGCGGCATCGCGATCGTCTCGGGCCGGGCGGCGGCCACG
>Ga0207681_10000389_pt1 | contig 30711 bp, 30 predicted proteins | sample KBSS53metaG_FD_184324 | JGI IMG/M metagenome (GOLD analysis project Ga0207681, IMG submission 184324) | Switchgrass rhizosphere microbial communities from Kellogg Biological Station, Michigan, USA - KBS S5-3 metaG (SPAdes) (version 2) | ecosystem: Host-associated > Plants > Roots > Rhizosphere... | reverse complement strand
CCGATCCAGTCGCTGCCGCTGCCCGGCGTGACGTCGTCGTCGAACGGCGACGCCACGCGGACGATCGATTACAACGAGGAGATCACGGTGCTGGCGCAGCCGGCTCCGGCCGACCCGCTGGCCGCGTTGGACGAGGCGCTGGACGACCGGCCGTCGATCACCGACGACGACGAGGAAGAGACGAAGGTCGAACCCGCCGAGACGGCGATGAAGGCCGCGGCGAGCATCGACGACGTCAGCACGGCGCTGTCGGCGCAGGCAAATCTGGAACGCGAGAAGGCTCTGCGCCGTTCGGCGCCGCCGCCGTCGATGAGCGACGATCTCGAGTTCGCCGATCCCGAGGCGGACGACGAGGAGGAAAGCCTCGACGACGAGCTGGATGATGACGACGAGGTGATCAGCGCGGGCGGCGCCATCGAGGAGGAAGAGGACGACCTCGACGACGGCCAGAACGACGGCGTCGCCACGGCCACGTTCATGAAGTCGCCCGACTCGACGGGCCTGTCCGGCTTGTTGAATCCGCGGCGTCCGCCGACGGGGGGCCGGGATGGGTTCGGGTCGCGCTTGCCGACGCCCTACCCGCCGCCACAGACGACGATCCCGGCGCCGTCGACGTCGCCGTTCGCGTCGCGGCTGGGACCCGCGCCCAGCGGCTCGCCTTACGCGCGCTCGACGACGGGCGCGACGACGGCGATCCAGGTTCCGCCGCCGTCGGGCAAGGCGACGACCGAGACCGAGCCGAGCGTCTGGGTCCAGAAGATGACCGCGCAGCTCAAGATTCCCGCGTGGATGTTCGTCCTCTGGTGCGGGGCTGTGTTCATCCTCGGGTTCGGCGTCCGGCCGTTGTTCAGCAGCAAGAGCACGGCGACGCCGACGGTGATCGTCGCGAAGCCGACCGGCGAGTCCGCCGCGCCCGTGACGGCGACGCCGGTCGTCGTGCCCGTGCAGGTGGGATCGGCGCCCGTCGTGGCCCCGGAGCCGACCAAGACCGAGCCGGCTGGCAAGGTGGCCGGCTCGGAGCCGATACCTTCGACGCAGCCGATCGTCACGCCGACGGAGCCGCAGAATCCGGACAATCCGGAAGCCGGATTGTGGCGTCCCGCGAAGAAGGTGGCGGCCGCCAAGCCGCACAAGGCGGCGACCGACGGGACCGAGGAGGCGATGCTGAAGCCGAAGCCCGCCGTCGCCAAGGAACCGAAGGAGCCGAAGGCCGCCACGCCCGCGGTCGCCAAGGAACCCCCCAAGGAGCCCAAGCAGCCGGCCGCCGCGAAGGAACCCAAGCCGGCGGCGCCCGCGGGCAAGCCCAAGAAGGCCGCCAAAGTCTGGGTCGATCCGTTCGCGAACTAGCCGCTTTTAAGGTAACGGACTAGCCCCGGCAGCCGCGGGAGCGCAGTCGGATCGACGGCCCGCTGGTTGCGCCGGGTCGATTTCGACGCGACATTCTCGCGGTGATGTTCGCATCGGGTCTGGTCGCTGCTCTCGCAGTCATCGCGCAGGTCGATGCCGCCGCGCCCGCCGCCAGCGCGCCCGCCGAGACCGCGCCCCCGGCCGCGGCGCCGCCCGAAACCACGGGCGCGCCACCGACGCCCGAGACCGCCAGCGAGCCGCCGCCGCCGGCGCCTGCCCCGCAACCGGTGCTGCAGGCCGCGCCTCCGCGGCCGCGGCGCTACGGCGACAAGGGCAGCGTCGAGCTGGGACTCGGACTCACGTATTCATCCGAGGCGGGTTTCGCCGCCGCGGGCTCTGGCCGTTACTACGTCGTCGACGGCATCGCGCCCGGCCTCGAGGCCACGTTCGTCGCCGGCGGCACGGCCGCCAGCCGCTACGGCTTGCTGCTGGCCGCGCTGCGCGTCGTCCCGCTGCGGATGAACACGTTCGCGTTCGCGTTGACCGGCCGCGCCGGACGCGTCTTCGTCGGCGATCACAGCGACGGCTGGGGCGCGGGCGGCGCGTTCAGCGTCCTGTTCCTGTTCTCGCCCACCGTCGGGCTGGAGCTCGGCTACGAGCTGCTGCGTCTCTTCCCGACCAGCTTCTGCAGCGACGTCGGCGGCTGCAACATCTACGGGCCGATCATCGCAGTCCGGTTCGGGTTCTGACGGCGCACTTGACGGCGGCGGCCGGGCACGCCATATGTCGATGTCCGTGCGGGATTAACTCAGTTGGTAGAGTGTCAGCTTCCCAAGCTGAATGTCGTCGGTTCGAACCCGATATCCCGCTCAAACGTAAGTGAAGCCACGAGGCGCGGCATCGACCTCGTCACGCCACAGGAGTTCATTCGTCGCGAACGGTTCGATCCACGCCCGGCGATGCGACGTTTCTTTTCCGGCTGGACCAAACACGCGTGATGCGGCGTCTCGTCCCCGGTGTCCCCGGTTTCGGCGGGAGGGGTCATAATCGGGAGCGCATGGCAACGCCGAATCGGATTCCGATCGCCATCGCCACCGCTGCGACGTTGCTCGCGCTCGCTTGTGGAAGCTCGACGTCCGGCAAGAATGACTCGGGTTCGACCGGACTTGGCGGAGCAACGGGCGGAGGCGGCGCAACGGGTGGCGGAGGCGCAGCGGGCGCGGGAGGCCGCGGCGGAACAGGAGGCGCGATGGACGGCGGGTGTGTCGCGGTCTGCGGCATGGTCACGGGAGTGCTCGCCGACCAACCCGGGAGCTGCACGTTCCCGCTTCTCTGTTCGGAGCCGCTCGCCTTCACGTCGCTGGTCGTCTTCGTCGACGCCCAGCAAGTACAGCAGGACCCCACGGCGACCGGCGGATGGAACTACGTGGGGACCTCCCGATCGGCCATCGAGCTCTACGGTGAGGCGTGCGCCGCCGTGATGACGCGAAACGCGCCCGTTGACGTCGACTACCTCTGCGAGCTGCCCTGACGCGACTCAAATCGTCGTGAGTGAAGAAGACAGGAATGGTTGTCAGCGATGGCGTCCGAAATTGGCTGCCCTGCCTCTATTTGAAGGACGTGCGGTGTGCCGCCGCAACCAATCAGGACGAGTGCCAGCAGAGGCACCAACTCGCGCACGACTGAACGGTCGCCCATCGCGAAGGCGCCGGCAAACGCTGCGCCCGCACCGCTCGGCCACGTCAGTAATTTGAGGCCTGACGAGAGTTTGACGCCCCGATCCACGAGAGCGGAGCGTGTTTCAGGAGGGGATATCGCGCTCCACGCTGGCACGTGTGATGCTCGGAGGACGCACGGCCATGCGACTCCAACTGTTGATCATTCTGGGAACTTGCGCGGGCGCGTGCGGATCGGGCTCGCTCGGAGGTCCGGACGGCGGCGGCGGTGCCGGTGGCTCCGGCGCGTGTCAGGCAGTGCTGGCGCTCGATCGATCCTGTTCGACGAGCGCGGATTGCATCGCGGTTTCACACACCGCGAACTGCTGCGGCCAGGAACAGATCTTCGGTCTTCGTGCGACCGAACAGGCGCGCTTCGCGATGCTCGAAGCGCAATGTGATCCGACGTATCCGGCTTGCGGATGCCCCGCGCAACAACCCTTCGTCGACGACGGCTCGCAAGTCCGATTTCAGGGCACGGCCGGCGTCGCTTGCGTCCAGGGCAAGTGCACGACGTTTGTTCCCGAGTGTGGCGCGCCGTGCGCGACGGGAACGACCTGCTTCAGCTGCACGAACCATGGAAGCATGTTCGCGGCGTGCACGACGACGTGCACCGGCAGCGTCGACTGTCACGACGCTGCGTTGCCGCTCTGTCAGAGCGGTACGACCGGGAACACATACGGCATGTTCTGCACGGCATCGAACGTCGCGTGCGACACGCAATGAGAGCGAAAGGGCGTGGCACGTCCATGATGAGCGCAAAGAATAGTCAGGTCCTCCCGATCGTCGCCGCGCTTCTCTTCGCTGGCGTCCTCGGCTGCGGCGGCGGGAACGGCGCAGGAACTGGTACAGCCGGATCCGGGAGCGGCGGCGGCAGCGCGGGTGGAACCGGTGGCACGACGGGCACGGGCGGCACCACCGGAGCGGGCGGGACGGGCGTCTGCGCGGTCGCGTGCACGACCGGACGCGATTGCTGCGGCGGCGGCTGCGTGAACCTCCAGAACGATCCGCTCAACTGCGGCGTCTGTGGGCGGCGCTGCGAAGGCGGCACACCCTATTGCGGCGACGGAAATTGTCAGCAAGCACCGTGCGAGCCCAACGTGGAGCTCTGCGCCCCGAACTCGATCTGCTGCGGCAGTACCTGCTGCCCGGTTGGAGACATCTGCTGCGAGGACCAGGGCCCGATCTCACGAGCGCCGAGCTGCTTCACGCCGACGGCCGCGGAACCGACCTGTCCGCAGGGCTGCGCGCCGCTATGCAAGAGTGATCGCAATCTGAAGAAGAACATCGCGCCCGCCGACACCAACGCGATCTTGAAGAAGGTCGGCGACCTTCCGATCTCGACGTGGACTTACCTGGAGGAACCGCCCACAGTCCGGCACCTCGGTCCGATGGCGCAGGATTTCCACGCGAGCTTCGGGCTCGGCGACGACGATCGCACGTATCATTCGATCGACGCCCACGGCGTCGCCCTGGCGGCGATCCAGGCGCTGGAGCATGTCGTGAAGCAACAGGAACAGCGGATCGAAAAGCTCGAACGGGAGAACCGCGCGCTCGGCCAGCGGCTGCGCGCGCTCGATGGACGGAACCAGACGGGAGGTCAGCGACGATGAGGGTGAGGACGCTTTACGCTTCGTCGGCGGTCCTGCTTCTGTTCACCGTCTCGTCCTGCGGCTCGAGCCCGTCGAACAAATCGGACGGTGGGACGGACGCGGGCGGGAGAGGAGGAACGACGGGCGCCGGTGGACAAGCGGGTACGAGCGCCGGAGGTCGCGGCGGCGGCAGCGCAGGCGCGAGCGGAAGCGCCGGAACCAGCGGAGCCGCGGGAACCGGGGGAATCGCGGGCGCCACCGGTGGCCGCGGCGGTGACGGCGCCGGCGGCAACACCGCCGGCACGGGCGGCGGCGCTGCGGGGCGTGGCGGTGCTGGCGGCAACACTGCCGGCACGGGCGGCGGCGCCGCCGGACGCGGCGGCGCCGGCGGCAACACCGCCGGCACGGGCGGCGGCGCTGCGGGGCGTGGCGGTGCTGGCGGCAACACTGCTGGCACGGGCGGCGGCGCCGGGAGCGGTGGCGCTGGCGGCACCGGAGGCACCGGAGGGAGCAGCGGTGCCGGCGGTCGCGGCGGCAATGCTGGCATCGGCGGATCGTCTGGAAGCGGTGGCGTCGGCGGCCGCGGAGGTGCCGGCGGAAGTGCCGGGACTGGTGGTTCGTCCGGCGGAGGCGGTGCTGCGGGCGGGACCGCTGGCGCCGGCGGTACGCCCGACGCAGGTGCGATCTCCTGCGAGCTCGACGGCGGTCAGTGCCCCACCGGCTATCGCTGCGGTTGCGGCGGGCCCGGCGGCATCGCGCAGTGCACGTGCCACAAGGAGTGCACCAGCGACACGGAATGCACCGGGCCGAACGAGATGTGCGGCTGCTCGCCGTCACAACCAGCGCCCCGCATCTGCGTCAACGCCTGCTTCTGTCTCTGCGGCGCGGCGAGCGCGTCACCTTGGTGACGCCAAACCTCGCCGCGGCGTGAGGCAGGGATCGTTTAATTGACGATCTCTATCGGTGATACGATCGGAAGATGCGAGGTGTTGTCGGGGTGCTTCACGCGAGGGTATTGGCGGCCGCGCTGCTGGCGGGGATCACGGCTGTCGGCGGAAGCTGTGGAAGCAGCCGCAGCTCCGGTGGCGCGTCGAGCTGCCAGGCAGCGTGCAACCGCTGCGCGAGCGAGCTTTGTCTCGACTGCGCGGCGACATCCGCTCGGCTGCGCGACGAGTTCGAAAACGCGGTCTACGCATGTGTCCTTCAAGGCAGCGATGCGTCCTGCAACAACACGGTCTGGACGAACTGCATGGTCCAGGCTGAAGGGACATTGACGCCGCGCCCAGCCGATACGACGTATCGCGACGCTTGCCTGGCCAAGAAGAGCGACTGCGACGCGAGCGGGATGGGATTCGCCGATGACAACTGTCTGCTGTCACCCATCCTCGATGAAGCACGGGTCGCGCAGGCGCAGCAGTGCCTGTCTCAAACCTGCGCCAACATCGGGGCCTGCTTCAGGCCCCTGTTCAACTGAGCCCGCCGTAGCGATTCAGCGGATTCCGTTGTCGCAGGCGATCGTGCCGTTCTGATCGGAGCAGCTCTCCGCCCGCCCACCGAACCCGTTCGTGCATACGCAGCTCGCCATGCACGCGCAGCTCGGCGCGCCGTGACACTCCGTCGGGATCGGTGCGCAGTACTCGCCGCCGCCGCCCCCGGGGCCGCCGACCTCGACGACGCAGACCGAGCCAGCCGGACAACCGCTCGCGGGACAGCTGCCTTGGAATGCGCCGCCGTCAGGGGGCGCGCCACCGTCGGCGTACGAGCAGGTCTTGGGGCCGTCGCTCGGGGCGTCCTGGCTCAGGGGCGGGGTGCAGCTACCTGCGCAGATCATGGGAGCGCAGCACGGCTGCGAGGCGCCGCACGATTGGCCGTACATCCGGCAACTGCCGGCGTCTTGCTGACCGCCACCTCCACCCGCCTGGCCACCCGCGCCGGCGCTGGTACCACCGGTTCCCCCACTCGTTCCGCCCGTTCCTGCATTTGACCCGCCGGCCCCGCCGTGCGAGCCACCGCCGCCTGCGCCGGCGGCCGCGTCAGTCCCCGTCTTGTTGCTGCCACAGGCACCGACGGCGATCACGACGGTGAGCGCGATCAGCGCTGCGCTTCTGCCTCGGTTCATCACTGACAGGTTGCCGCACCTCGACATCGCGGCTCTCGATCAGCGGTGCATCAGCGGGCGACTCGTGGGCAGACTAGCGCGCCGAGCCGACGTCCCCGCCGGCGTCGCGCTGACGCTGAGCTCGCCGAACCGGTCCGACAGCGTCGAGCCGATCAGGGTTCCGCCTGCGAAATAGGCGCCCGAGTCGGAGTCTGGAAGGATGTCGTACGTGAACGGCTGATCGTAGTCGACGAGCCTGGCGCCGATCACACGGACGCCGTCGACGAGGTCACCGGGCCCGAGGTCAGCAAATTGGCGACCGTCAGCCGTGGGATGGCGCGTACTGATCCTCAACGTCGCGCCGTGGGCGAGCTTCAGCTCGACGATACGGTGATTGCCGGTGACGGGTTGCCGGTGCACCACCTTTATCGGGACAACGGCCAGCAATCCGCGATCGATGCTGTAGACGAGATCGCCGACTTTCAGATCAGCAATCGGTCGATCGCCGACGGGCGTCGCGATCGGCGTCGTCGGCGCGGCGCAGTTGCAGTTCGCGCAGCCGGTGGGGCACGTCCCGTTGACCGGCTCGTAGCACCCCGTCACCGACGGGCCGATCGTCACCGTGCAGCAGATCTGCGTGCCGGTGCAGCAACTTCCTCCGCAGCAGGTCGAGCCAACGTCGCAAGCAGCGCCAACGAGCGTGCATGGCCAATTGGTCTGGCAGGTCCCGTTCGCGCAATACGGGTGGGCGCCGCCGCAGGTGTTGCCGCACGTTCCGCAATTGAGGATGTCATTGCCTGAGTTGACGCAGAATCCGCTGCAGCACTTGAATCCCTGGCAGTCGGCGTCGCCCTGACAGGACTTGCGACCGCCGGTACCGCCCGAGCCTCCGCCGGTGCCACCGCGGCCACTGGAGCCGCCCGCACCGCCGCGTCCGGCCGATCCACCGCCGGTGCCGCCACACGTCGTCGGACAGAGAGTCGACGGGACGTTCATGCAGCGCGGACATTCCGCCGGCCCGCAACAGATCTCCTGGACGGTGCAGACCTGTCCGCCGCACATTCCGGCTGTTCCGGTCGCGCCGGCGCCACCACGTCCGCCGCTGGCACCGCCCGTTCCACCGAGCGCGCCGCCGGTGCCACCGCTGCTCGTGCCCGCGCCTCCGCCCGTTCCACCGCCGCCTTGTCCGCCGGCGCCGGTGCTTGATCCACCGCTTCCGCCGTGACCGGCGGCGTCGTTTCCACCGGAGTGTACCGATCCGCAGGCGGCCAACGCGAACGCAACGACTACAACGATCACACGCGAGTCCAGCTTCATCGCGACCCCCATTTCTCGTTGCATCACCGAAGCAGACGTTCCCACGAATCCGAGGTGCCGGATCACCGGCGAGCAGCCCCACCCGACAGCAACTCTGGGACCAGCAACGACGTCTACGCGCGGCGCGGCGAGGTGTCGTCGGGCGCTCGAGATCGCCGGTCGGTCCCTACCCGCTCGTCAGTTTCTTGAGGTACCGCGACAAGCCTGCCCGAAATCGCCGGGCTACATTGCTGGCCCGGGAAAGATCAGCAACGGAGCCGATATGGCATGCATGATGCTGCCCCGGTGCGCGCGATGATGCGGTGGGGCGTCCCTTTTCTACTTCTGTCGCTGGCGGTTGGAGCGTGTGGATCGACGGCGAAACCCGGCCCTGATGGCGGCGGTGGATCGAACGCCGCCGGAGCTGGCGGAACAACCGGTGGCGGGGGACGCGGGGCCGGCAGCGGTGGCGCCGCGGGATCCGTGGGTGGACAGAGCGGTGGCGGCACCGGCGGCTGCCCGCCCAATCAGGTCTGGTGTCCCGGTTGCGAGCCCGGCACCGGTGCGTGTTATTCCGGCGGCTGTCCTGGCGTCGCGTGTCCTCCGCCGGACGGCGGAGCCGGTGCGTCTGGAGCGGGCGGCGCGTCCGGCAGCAGCGGCGCTGGCGGTCGCGGCGGCACCACTGGCTCGGGCGGTGCCGGCGGTCGCGGTGGCACCACCGGCTCGGGCGGTGCTGGCGGCGCGTCTGGCTCCAGTGGCCGCGGCGGTAACGGTGGCGGTTCGGGCGGCACGGGTGGATCCGCGGTGTGCGGTGCGCGCGCGTGCACGAGCAGCGAGCTTTGCGTGCGGCCTAGCTGTGGTGGCACGGCGCCGCGCTGCAATCCGCTCCCGGATGGTGGCCAATGTCCGACGGGATGGACGTATCGTTCTTTCTGCAACACTTCACCAACATCGGGGCCAGGCTGCGAGGAGCCGCCGTGCACACCTCCCACTCCCTTCTGCATCACGCGGCCCGCGTCGTGCGGCGCCACGGTCACCTGCTCGTGCCTCCCGGCGAACGTCTGCCAGAGCGGCGGAGGATGCGGCCTCATCAGTAACGGAGAAGTGATTTGTCAGTCGGCCTGACCTTTCAAGTGAAGACCAGCGCGTATCGCTCCGCGATTCTTTTGGGTTGGATCGTTCTGCTCGCGGCTGGATGCAATTCTTCGGGCGCGTCCAATGATGCGGCGGGTGCGGCTGGCGCTGGTGGGAACACAGGGTCAGGCGGTGCGGGCGGAAGCGCCGGTGCGAGCGGGGCCGGCGGAAGCAGCGCCGGCGCCTCTGGTGGTGCAAGCGGCCGGGGCGGCGCGAGCGGTTCGGCCGGAAACGCAGGAGCCACCGGCAGCGCAGGGATGGATGGCGGATCCGGCGGCGCCGGTGGCGCGGGCGGTAACAACGGATCCTGTGGCAGCAACGGCGACTGTCAGGGCGGCCAGGTCTGCTATGTCGGCGTCAACTCGTGCGGCACGTCGGTCGGCGGACATTGCGTGACCAGACTGCCCGACGGTTGCAGTGGGTGTGCATGTCTCGACATCGTGAGCGGATCTTGTCCGACAGGCCAGGGAGGACGCTGCTTCGAGAGCGGGGTCGCCGGCGGGTGCTGGTACTGCGCCCTACCCATCTGATGCCACGGGAGGAATGATCAAGGATGGTTGACTCAACTCGGCGACTCCGTCTCAGCACCCTGGCGCTCGCGATTCTTGCTGCCGTGGTCGTCGAGATCGGATGCAGCAGCTCTGGCGCCCCGTCGGATGGATCGGGCGCCGGCGCAGCCGGCGGCGGATCCGGAAGCGGCGGACAGGGAGGTAGCGGTGGCGCCGCGGGATCGCAAGGCGGCGGCCGCGGCGGCACCGTTGGCGGTTGCGGCGTGTGCCCGGCCGGGTTCGTCTGCCTCGACGGCGGCTGTGTGCCGTGCGCGGCGTGCCCGACCTGCTTCCAGTGCATGGCTGGGCGAGGCGGCAGCGGCGGCACGACCGGCTCCGCAGGGACGACGGGGTCGGGTGGCGCTGGAGGACGCGGAGGCACGACCAGTACGGCCGGGACGACGGGCACGGCGGGCACCGGCGGGACGACCATGCCGGGACGCACGGCGTGCGGCACGACCACTTGCGACGCGGCCACGCAGGACTGCTGCATTTCGGGATCGTGGCAAGGGACGTGCGCGGCCAAAGGCTCCTGCACCTCCGGGGTGCTCTCATGCTCCAGCAGCGCGAGTTGCAGCGGCGGTCAGATCTGCTGCGCGACAGTCGCTACCGACGGTCGCCCGACGGCCGCCTGCGCCGCCGCTCCCTGTCCGTCCTTCCAACTCTGCTCACGCCCGTCCGAATGCACCGGCGGAGAACCGTGCGCGGGCATGATCTTTCCGGGCAGCCCCGCAGTCTGCGACAGGTGCGCCGCGGTCACCTGCAACACCAGCCAGCTCTGCTGCCCCAGCTCGGGCAGGTGCTGCCCGGCGGGTTCGGGATCTTGCTGCCCGTGAGAGGCGGATGACGATGCGGAAGGCGATCACAATCGCGATGGCGGCTACCGCGGCGTTGTTCGCGCTCGGCTGTGGTGGATCGCTGGCGCGCGATGATGCGGGCGGGACCGGACTGGGCGGGGCGAGCGGCACCGCGGGCGGCCGTGGCGACGCGGGCGGCGGCGCGGGCGCGGGTCAGGCGACCGACGGCGGCTCTGACCAGTCGTCGTGCACAGCGCTCTGCGGCCGCGTCGAGAGGGGCCTTCGCGCCACGGGGAACTGCATGTACGTCGTCAGTTGCCCCGCGGTTGGCGATTTCACCGGTCTGGCTGTCCTGGTCGACGGGCAAGCGGTGCCAAGGGACGCGAGTCATGTCGACGGATGGGACTACACCGATGCCTCGATGTCTGCCTTCGAGCTATTCGGCCAGGTGTGTATGGACGTGCTGAACAACGGCGCGTCGGTCGACGTTTCCTACCTTTGCGAGGTGGCCTGAATGCAGACCTCGACTCACCTGACTCGGACCTTTGCGTTGATCGCAACGATCGCGGTTCTCGCCTGCAGCGGCTCCTCTTCTACCGGCGATGGCGGGGGTGGATCCGGCGGAGGTGGAGCAACCGGCGGCGCCGCCGCCGGGACCTCGGGCAGCGGCGGTAAGGGCGGGAGTGCCGGCAACGCCGGCGGCGGCTCCGGTGGCGGAGCGCCCGACGGCGGCGCCTGCCCATGGACGCCGACACCGTGCGCTCAATGCGACACCGGCCTTTCGTGCTGCGGCGGTGCCTGCTGCGGCCCTGGCGAGTGGTGCGACACGAGCGGCGGCACGCCAACATGCCGGTGCGGCTCCGGCGCCGCCTGTCCAGGCGGCAGCAGCGGCAGCTGCACGGGACACGCGCTCAACCCGACCTCGTGCGATCGCTTCTGCTGCGTCGCGAACTGCTTCTAGCTCCGCCGCTGGGCTGCGACTTTAACCTCGGAGATTAGTAAGCGATGTTGCCCGCGATCTGCACCACGAACAGTTCGCCGTGTGAGGCACGGGCGTCCTATATCACGAGTTACTGATCGCGCTGCTGCATCTCCTCGCGTGACGGCTGGTCGAGCGGATAGACGAGCAGATGGCGCTGGGCGTCCAGCGCGAATTGATTGTCCGGATACTTCCGCACCATCTCGCGCGCCTCGTCGCGCGCCTCGTGGAAGCGGCGCAGGTTGACCAGCGACTGGACGACGATGAACGCCCGCTCGGGCGCGTCCGCGCTGTTCGGGAAGCGCCGCTGCCCTTCTCGCGCGAGCTCGATCGATCGAAGCGGCGCGGTGCCGCCGATCTCGCGCAGCGTGGCCATCAACGCCGTCTCGCTCGGCGCGGCGGGGGCGTCGCGACGCGGCGGCGCGGCGATGGGCGCCGCCGGCGCCGCGACGGGTTGCGCCGGGGCCGCGGCGATCGGCGGCGACGACGGCTGTGCCTCGTGCTCTGGTGACGCGGACCACGCGCGCCAGAACAAGGCGACAGCGGCGGCACCGACAATCAACATGAAAGCGGTCGCCGCCGCGACCAACCTCATCTGAGGTTCGGCACTTCGTCGCGCGTGATCGTATAGGAGCTCGAGTACGCGCTCTGGATGTTCGCGAGCGAGTTGTTCGAGGTCTGGTAGCCCGCCCAGATGTTCCAGAGCACCCACGGTGCCGCGGTGGGGAACATCGTGGAGGGCTGCGGCACCACGCCGGTCTCGTGCAGCGTGATCGGCACGCTCGTTCCGATGATGTTGCGCGCGGAGTTGTAGAGCGACGTGAACGGCGGATTGCTCCCGTAAGTGTCGGGCCCGGCGATGTCGACGTAGCTCTTGCCCGGATACCAGCTGGCGTTGGGCGAGCCGCTCGACGGTGCCAGCCAGACGATGTTGTTGAGCCCCTTCGTGTTGGTCAGGTAGTCGTACATGTACTGCCAGAGCTGCGTGAACTGCGTCGCGGTCCCCTTGCTCCACCAGAACCACCCGTTGGGCTGGTATTCGTGGAACGGCGCCCACAGCACGGCGGCGTTCGCGTCTTCGAGCTTCTGCAGCTCGGTCGCGACGTAGTCGAGCTTCGATCGGAACGAGTTGTTCTCCGCGGTACCGTTGGTGAGCACGTTGCTGATGTTCGCGGAGCCCATCGAGTTCTCGTACGTGTCGGAGCTCGGCGGCGCGCCCATGTGGTAGCGGATCATCGTGATGCCGCCCGCGTTCCAGTACGCGATCGCGCGCGTCGACGTGCCGCTCGGATAGAGGTAGTCGCCGCCGAGGACGGCCGGGGACTTGCCGACGTTGCTGACATACCAGCTGATGTCGTTCGCGGGGTTGCTCCAGCTCGTTTCCTGCTGGCCCGACAGAACGTGGTTGCCGTAGATGCTGTAGAGGTAGCAGAGCAGCTTGCGCGCCTGCGGCGAGGCGTTGGGATTGACCGGGTTCACGCCGCAGCTCGTGCTGCCGCCGCCACCGCTCGTGCCAGAGGTGCCGGCGCTGCCGCCCGCGCCGCCGCGCCCCGCGCTGCCCGTCGTGCCGGCGCTGCCCGTGGTACCGCCGCGCCCTCCGCTGCCCGTGGTGCCCGCGATTCCTGTCGTCCCGCCCCGCCCCGCGTTCCCGGTCGTGCCCGCGCCGCCCGTCGTCCCAGCGGCACCCGACGTCCCGGCGGCACCCGACACCCCGCCGCGTCCGGCGGTCCCCGTCGCGCCCGCCGTTCCGCCGACGCCCGCCGACCCGGTCGTGCCCGCCCTTCCGGTGTTGCCGCCGCGTCCCGCGCCGCCGTTCGTCCCGGCGCTGCCCGTATCGCCTGCCGTACCCGTCGTGCCTCCGACTCCTGTCGTTCCTCCAACTCCCGTCGTGCCCGCGGTCCCTGTCGTGCCACCGGCGCCCGTCGTGCCCGCCGCTCCGATCGTCCCGGCACCACCGCTGGTGCCGGCCGCGCCGGTCGTGCCACCGGCGCCCGACGCGTCATCGTCGATGGTTTCACTCGTTGCGCAGCCCGCGGCCAGCGCAACGAACAGCAGTGCGATCCAGCGTGTCCTCATCGGCTTCCCTCGCGGGTAGAGGGGAGCCGACATTCGATATCTTCAAGGAATCGAAACGAGCGCGCGCTGCTTTCGCCGCGTGATCTCGCTTGCGTGGGTCTTTTGATATCTCGCCGCCAGCGAGAAGAACTCCCGACGCGCGTGATGTAACCGCGTCCAGACCGTGTTCAGCGGAATGCTCTGGATGCGAGCGATCTCCTCGCCGGACAGGCCCTCGATCTCGAACAGGACGAACGCCGTCCGGCGCGCCTCGGGCATCTTGCCGAGCAGCGCGTGCAGCACCCTTTGTTCCTCCTTGCTCTCCAGCGCGGCCGCCGGGCCCTTCCCGCCGTGGGCCAAGACATCCGGCTCCGCAACGCGTCGTTTCGTGAAGACGTGCCTCACCCACGCGCGACGGCGAAAGTCCCGGACCTGGCGGCTGGTGATCTTGTACAGCCAGCCGGCCAGATTGGCGCCGTCGAACGCCTTCAGCCGGCGCCGGACGACCAGGAAGACCTCCTGCAGGATGTCGTCTTGATCGGCATCGGCCCCGCCGAGCGCGCGGACCCATCGTGATACGTCGTCGTACGACGCGTCGTAGATCTCCCGGAACTCCGCGCGCGCATCCGCGGCGGCGGGCGGTCTCGGCGACCGCGATATGCGATACGACACGTCAGACAATCGGTCCCGCAGCGGCCCGACGTTCATGGCAGCGTGTCCCCGAGGTCAGTTCCCGCAACCGATGCGGGCCACATCCATCGCGACCTCGTCGATCCAGGCGACGAAACCGGGCGGCGCGGACTGATAATTGTTCCAGCCGACGCGGACCTGGCTGAAAACCGGCGGGACATCGAACGCCGCGTTCCCGCTCAGGGACACCTGGGTCCCATCGATGTAGAACTGGTACGCTTGCGTCGGATTGTCGATGCGCCACTCTGCGCAGTGCCAGTTGCCGTCGAAGTGGTAGTTGTAGGCGCTTCCTCTTCCGACCTCGTTGCCGCTGTACTGGATGTTGTAGAGGAACTGGTGAGCGCCGGCGGTGCTTCCGCTGTCGGCGTTCTTGACCGTGTCCACGACGCGGAATTCGCCGGATCCCCCGGCGGGCCCCACGCCCTGAAACGACACCATGGTCGAGTGCACGAACGCGGGGGGAACGGGAAGCTGTACCCGGTAGAAGATTCGCCCCCAGTGTCCGCTGCCCAGTCGGGCCGCGTCGGCGGAGATGCGTCGCGCGCCGTTGGCCGCGGCGCCGAGCTTCAGTGCGTGGCTGCCGCGGGCCGCCTGATCAGCCTGAACCGTGGCGTCGCCGCTTTTCGTCCATCCCGTGGGCACGGCCCCGACCGCCGTCGACTCGAAGTTCTCGCAGAACAGGAACCGCCCGGGCGTGCACAGCGAAGCGCCGCCGAGCCCTGCGGCCCCGCCCGCTCCGCCGCCAGCGCCACCGCCTCCTGATGCACCCGATGCCCCGCCACCGCCGCGGCCACTTCCGCCGCCACCGCGACCGGCCGAGTTGCCGGCGGAACCACCGGTGCCGCCTCTGCCCCCCAGACCATCACCTCCGACGCCACCCCCGCCACCGCCTCCGGGACCGGCAACGCCTCCCGTAGTTCCCGCGCCACCACCGATTCCTGCGCCGCCGCTCCCGCCGCCACCGACGCCTGTCACCGTGCCGCCGACACCGCCGACCGTGCCACCACCGGTCGCCCCGCCGCTGGTCGTGCCGCCGTTGCCGGTCGTGCCGCCGTTGCCCATCGTGCCGCCGTTGCCCGTCGTGCCGCCGTTGGCGCTGCCGCCGGCGCCTGTTCCGGTGACGCCCCCGCTGCCTCCGTCCCGGCCTTCGAGCGGCTCCGATATCGCGCAAGTCGTCGCGACCAGGAGCCAGCACGCGATCGCCGCCATCGGCAGCCGCAGGAACGGTGCGCGAAACCGAAGCAACGAAGTCATTGGCGCTAGGTCGTCAGCGCGCTATCGAGGTTCCCGGCGTACCTCGAATCTCCGACCCCGGTGACGCTGGTCATGCCCAGCGCGTGAAGCACAGACGTGAGCAGGTGGTTGTTGGGGACGTTGGTCGCCAGCGTCACCATCCGGCCCGTCTTGAAGAAGCCCCCGCCGCTTCCGATGATCAGATAGGGGATGTTGCGGACGTCGTGGAACGACCCTTCGCTCATGTCGTTGCTCACGAGGATGACCGTGTTGTCGAGAACCGTTCCGCTCCCCTCCTGGACCGCGGCCAGCTTGCTCACCACTCGGGCGACGCACCCCTGGAAGAACCACTGGTCGATCACCGCCTTGTGCGCGTAGTCGGACGATCCCTTATGGGCGATGGCGTGAAAGTCAGGGCTGGAAATGTTGAGCCACGGGAACGTGAGTGAGTTGCCGCCGCCGTTGTCGATGAGATCCATCGTCACAGCGCGAGCCTTGCCGCAGATGACCGCCGCCGCGACCAGATCCGCCATGAACTGCACCTGGGTCGGGTAGTTCGTGTTGTTGCTGTTCGAGAAGCTCAAGCCCGTCGGCGTGATCGACGGCGCGGTGCAGGTCGTCGTCGTGGTCGTCGGCATCGCCTGGAGCTGCTTTTCGAGCGACTGGATGGAATCGAAATGAGCCTGGACCTTGATCCGGTCATCCGTCCCGAGCTTGCTGGAAAACCCGGTCAGCTGTTTGCCGACGTAGTCGAGGACGCTCTTCCGCCGCGCCAGCAGCGCGTTGACCTGGGTGATCGGCATGTTCGTGCCGGAAAACAGCGTGTTGAAGAGCTTGTACGGATCGGTCTGTTGCGTGTTCGGGGTCCCCGCCGAGCGATAGCTCGAGTAGCTCTTGAACGGCCGCGCCCCGACGTTGAGGAGGGCGTTGTTCACGCCCTGGGTCGCGAGCTGGTTGGCAAAGAGCTGGTCGATCGACGGCGCCGCCGCGACGGCCGACGACGAGTTCCCGGTCACGGCGCCGGTGAGCAGCGCCGGAAAGGACCAGTGCCCGCCGTAGGTCGAGCCGATGTCGACCATCACCTTGAGGTCGATCGGGCTCTGCTGCTTGCTCGCGGATCGCAGGACGATCATCTTCGACGCCCATTGCGCGAGCGGCTGCAGGGTCGACGGTAACGTCGCCGGCAACGGGCCCGCCGCGCCGGTGGGAAAGAAGTTCGGCGGGCAAACGCCGGCGGTCAAGGTGATGCCGATGAAACGGAGCGGATACCCCGTCGTCTGGGCCACTGCCTTCGACCGCTCGGTGGAGAGCAGCGGCAGGAATCCAGCGCCGACGCCCAGGCTCTTGAGCATCGCGCGTCGCGAATACTTCGGATGCTCATTCTTCACGGCAGCACCTCCCCGCTCGCGGGCGAACGGTATCTGAACGTGCGGGACGTCGCGACGCTGGTCATGAGCGTCCGGATGTTGAGACCGCCGGACTGGAACGCGCTGCGCGCCGACTCGATTGACGCGGCGTCGGCGGCGGTCTCCCAGCGGTTGAGCGCGTAGCGCGTCACCTGCGTCGCCAGGCAGGCCTGGACTTGGGGACTGGCGGCCAGCAGCTTGCTGAGAGCCACCGCATCCGGGAACGTCTGCGTCTGCCCGTCGAGGACGATCGAGCCGTTCGAGTTGACCGGAAAATTCTGGTCCGTCGTCCGGTAGCGACCGATGCCGTCGTAGCGCTCGAATCCGAAGCCGATCGGATCCATCGCCATGTGGCAGGCGCCCGTGCACGCTTGCATGTCGTGTTCTTCGAAGCGCTGGCGCGTCGTCAGCCCCGGCGTCGGCGGCTTCGGGGGCGGAACGTTGGCGGGCGGATCGGGGACCCGCAGGCACATCAGCCGTGTGAGCACGGCGTGACCGCGACGCACCGGCGAAGATCCGTCGGTCGCCCCGTTGACGGCCAGGAACCCCGCGAGCGTGAGGATTCCGGCGCGCTGGGTGGCGTCGAACGTCACGGCCTTGGGCGCGGTCCCCGTGACGCCCCCGACGCCGTAGATGCTCGCCAGCGCCTGGTTGACGGACGATTTCGTGCTCGTGAACAGCTCGGCGAACGAGCCGGAGCCGAGGATGGTCGAAGTTCCGAAGCTGCGGACCTCGGTGCCCATCGCCGTCACCAGATCAGGGCTCCACATGCTGTACACCGCCGGATCCTTGGGCTGGAGCACGATCGTGTTGACGTCCAGCCAGTCCTCGACGAAGTCGGCCACCATGTTCTGCGCCTTGGCGTCCATCATCATGCGCTGCGCCTGTGTCTGAACGCCCGCCGCTGTCGAGAGCTGTCCCGCGGCCGCGGCGGCGAAAAGCATCGCGTCGGGCATCGACCCCCACAGATAGTAGGAAAGGCGGCTCGCGACCTGATAGTTGCCGAGCTGCACGACCGCGCCGTCCCGTATCGCCGGGCCGGGATCCAGCTCCCAGTGGTACAGGAAGCCGGGCGACTGCAGCATCGCCTCGACGAGGACGCCGATGGCGCCGTTGAAATCGAGCATCAGCGCCGTACGCGCCGACTGATACAGGGCGGTGAGGTCGTTGACCTCGGTGGTCGCGAGCGGCCGCCTGAATACCTTGAGGCCGAACGTCGTGATGAACTGGCCGGCGCAGCCTGCTTCGGCGGACGCGTTCGCCGGCGTGCACGGCAGGATGGTGGACAACCGGACGGCGACGTTCTTCGCGAGCGCCTCGGCCGCGAGCTCCAGGTTGGTCGCGTCCACCGTGCTGATCGAGGTCGGCTGGCGAAATGGGAACGCGTTGTTGCTGATGTCGTCCGCCTCGCCGGGGACGTCGTCCGCGGCGACCGAGGTCGTGTCCGTGAGCAGGTCGCGCACCGTGTTCAAATACTCGCGCGATGTCAGCCGACGCAGCGGCAGCAACCCGGCGGCGTTCGGATCCGGCGGAGGCACCGTGCCGGCCGCTCCCCCGGTGCATGTCGTGGCGCCGCCGCCCCCGGTGGCGCCGGTTCCGGTGCCGGCTCCGGTGCCGGTTCCCCCCGATGAACCGACGCCGGTTCCGGCCCCACCCGCCCCGCTACCTGGGCCAGCGGATCCGCCGCCCCCGGTGACGGGCGCGCTGCCTCCCGTCCCCGAGCCAGTCGCCGTAGACGATCCGATCTGGCCGTTGCAACCCCCGAGCACGCCGAGCCCGAGGCTGACCGAGAGGAGACGCGCAATGAAAGCGGTGCTGTTTGGCATGGAGCCTCCGGACCGTTTTCACCACTCGCCCGCCCGAACCCGCGAAGATGGTCCGACCCGTCAAAGGGCATGACGTGCCCGAGAGTGATTGAACTTTCGTACCCAGGTGACGAATTTTCCCTCCAGATCCCAGTGAATTGTCCATTGCAAACAAGCATTTACATTCTTCCGTCGATTTCGGCTCAAATTTTTTCAATGGCGGGTCGACCCCGTCACATTCAGTCGGCGAGTGACGCCGCCGGCTTCGGCATGGCGTCGCCCTGAGGCCCCTCACAGGAGAGCTCTATGTCGACGTCTACCTTCCGTGTCTTCTGCGGCACTGCTGTTCTGCTCGCGATCGCCAGCTGCGCGAATTCCGACATGGCTGCGCCGAGCGGAGGCGGCGGCGCCGCTGCCGCCGGAGCGAGCGGCACGTCGGGCTCCGGTGGCCTCGGCGGAACTGCGGGTGCCGCAGGGACCGGCGCCGGTGGAACAGCGGATCCCGCCGGCGCCGCAGGAAGCATGGGCGCTGGCGGCAGCACAGGATCGGGTGGCGACGCAGGCGCGGCGGGAACAGGCGCCGCGGGTGCGGCCGGCACGGGCGTCGCGGGCGCGGCCGGACGCGGTGGCACGGGCGGCACGGGCGTCGCGGGCGCGGCGGGAACCGGCGGCGCCGGCGCGGGAGGACGCGGCGGCGCCGCCGGCGCAGGTGTCGCGGGCGCGGGCGGACGCGGTGGCGCGACGGGCGGCACCACCGGCACGGCCGGCTCGACGGGCGCGGGCAACAACACCGGCGGCAACGGCTTCTATCGCATGGAGCGGCTCACGCGCGGCGTGGTCGCGGTGACCGTGTCGGGTGGCGTCTACGTCGGCTGGCGCATGTTTGGCTTCGAGTACGACGCCGCGAATCCGGCGAACGTCTCGTACAACGTCTACCGGAACGGCACGATGATCGCGAACGTCACCAACAGCACGAATTACCTCGACAGCGGCGGCAGCGCGTCGTCGACGTACACCGTCCGCGCCGTCATCGGCGGCACGACGGGCGCCGACTCGGAGACCGCCACGGTGTGGGCGCAGCAGTACCTGCGCATCCCGCTGATGGTGCCGGCCGGTGGCACGACGCCGTCGACCTGCCCGACGCCCAACGAGTCGTACAGCTACAGCGCCAACGACGCCAGCGTCGGCGACGTCGACGGCGACGGCCGCTACGAGATCATCCTCAAGTGGGATCCCTCGAACGCGAAGGACAACTCGCAGGCGGGCTGCACGGGCAACGTCTACCTCGACGCGTACACGCTGACGGGCACGCGGCTCTGGCGGATCGATCTCGGCCCCAACATCCGCGCCGGCGCGCACTACACCCAGTTCGTCGTCATCGACGCGGACGGCGACGGCAAGGCGGAGCTGGGGGTCAAGACCGCGCCCGGCACGAAGGACGCGACGGGCGCGTACATCAAGCTCGGCCCGGCCGCGACGGCGACCCACACGATGATCTATCGGAACAGCGACGGCTACGTCCTGTCCGGGCCCGAGTACTTCACGGTGTTCAGCGGCCAGACCGGCGCCGAGCTGGCGACGGTGGACTTCCCGGTCCTGCGCGGCACGGTCAGCTCCTGGGGCGACAGCTACGGCAACCGCGTCGATCGTTTCCTGGCGACGGCCGCCTACGTCGACACCACCGGCCTGCCCAGCTTCATCATGGCGCGCGGCTACTACACGCGCACGACGCTCGGGGCGATGAACTGGCGCGCCGGACTGCTCACCAAGCTCTGGCAGTTCGACTCCAGCGTGACGCCGCGCGACGCCGCCGGCCACAACTACAGCGGGCAGGGCTCGCACAGCATGACCGTCGCGAACGTCGACGACGATCCCAGCCAGGAGCTGATGTACGGCGCGATGGCGGTCGACAACACTGGCGCCGGCCTGTGCTCGACCGGCTACAACCACGGCGACGCCGAGCACGTGGGCGACTTCATCCCGTCGCGCCCCGGGCTCGAGTTCTTCATGTGCAACGAGGACGGTAGCCACCCCGCGTACCACATCCGCGACGCGCGCACCTGCGCGATCATCCAGGAAGGCCCGATCAACGGCGCCGACACCGGCCGCTGCGTCGCCGACGACATCTCGGCGTCCAACCCGGGCGCCGAGATGTGGGCTTCGAGCACCGACGGCCTGATCTCCGCGACCACCAACGCGAACCTCGGCAACAAGCCGTCGTCGCAGAACTTCCTTGTCTGGTGGGACGCCGACGAGACGCGCGAGCTCGAGGACGGCACGTCGATCAGCAAGTACGGGGGAAGCACGCTTCTGTCCGCGAGCGGCTGCTCTTCCAACAACGGCACCAAATCGACCCCGACGGTGACCGCGGATCTCTATGGCGACTGGCGCGAAGAGGTCATCTGGCGCGAGAGCAACAGCTCGGCGCTGCGCCTGTACACGACCACGAACGTGACCACCCGGCGGATCTACACGCTGATGCACGACGCGCAGTACCGCGTCCAGGTGTCGGCCGAGCAGACCGCGTACAACCAGCCGCCCCATCCGAGCTTCCACATCGGCAGTGGCATGGCAGCGCCGCCCGCGCCCAACATCTCGGTCCGCTGACGGGCTGCACAATCGGTGATGAAGGCAAACGCAAAGGCAAGATCTGCCCCGGCGGTCCTGGTCGTCGATGACGACAAGGCGATTCGCGCGTTCTTGAGCGAGGTTCTCGCGGACGAGGGCTTCCGCGTGAAGACGGCCGTGAACGGGCGTACGGCCCTCGATCTGCTGGCGACTGGATTTCGACCCTGCGTGATCCTTCTCGACCTCATGATGCCCGTGGCAAACGGCTGGGACTTTCGATCCAGGCAGCTGCGGATGCCCGACGTGAGCGCGATTCCGGTCGCCGTGCTCTCGGGCTCCAACTTCAGCGCGGAGTCATTGCGCATCCAGTTCGGTGACGTCGGTGTGTTCGACAAACCGATCCTGCTGCCCCCGCTTCTGCAGTTCGTCCGGAGCCACTGCGCGTAGCGCTGCCCGCAGGCGAGGCTCGCTGCGGACTAGGTTGCGGGCGACATCTGCTCGCGAATCCGGCCGACGTCGGAACTCCTTGAAGGCGACGGCCAGATCCTGGTCTCCTTCCACGATCAGGATCGGCGCGTTCGCTGCTCGAGCGTGACGTTCGCCTGGCCCATGTTCGCGACGATTGCCGCGGCGAGAGGCGGACGCAAGCCCCGCTTCGACAAGAAAGCTGACCGATGAGCTGATGGTTCGCGTGAACCGGCCCCGTCTTGGTGACTATGGTTCCTCTGGGGGTACGCGGTGTTCCGGGTGGTCGTGCGGGTGGGCCTGCTTTGGTTCGTCTCGCTGCTGGTTGCGTTCGTGAGCATGGAGGCCATGCATCGAATCCTCGTCGCGAGTGGCCGTGTCGTGGACCCGGCTGCTGCTGCCCTCCGCCACGATGGGGTCCTCACCGACGCCACTGGGCCTGCCGCCCATCACGCGCCCGAAGCGCGCCCTCGGCTCCGCCCGTAACAAGTATCACCTGACCGCTTCTCACGACCGCACCGGCGCGATGTCCAGCACGACGACGCGGCGGGTCCCCGGATCAATCTGGTAGGCGACCCGGAAGCCCTCGTAGACGTAGAACCGAAGCGGCGGCTCGTTGCGTGCGGCGATTTTCGTACGCGCGCGGGATTTTCCAGCGGCCGCGACGATGTCTTCGAGGCGCTGGCGAATCAACGCCCGAATCGACGCCCTACTGCGAAGAAACCGGCGTTCCACGTCCTGCGAGAAGGCTAAAGCGTACTGCTGCTTGCGGGCAGGCACTTTTGCCATCGCGCAGTGGTTAGCCGGCGTGCGCCGCGAGCACCATGTCTTAAGTTCGCGGCGACAGTTCGAAAAAATCGATTGATGTGCCGTCGTGAATACATGGGCGTCGCCAAACGATGCGTGCATCCTCGTGTCAGACAGCAATGAGTGACGACGTCGCAGTGCGGGTGGTGGCGGCTCGCGGGGTTCTCCAGACCGCGCGCGACAACCTCGACGCAGTGGTGGCCGGGCTGCCCGACGGTGCGACGGACAACGCGATGGCCACGCCGGCGTTGCTCCAGCTGGTTCTTCGCGTCGTCAGGGCGCGGCGCCACCTCGAAGGCCTCGAGAGCCTGCTCACCAGGACGCCGACCTGAAGAAAACGTCTCGGCTCGGCAGCTGACGATGCGGACGGATGCCGAAGCGGTGGGCGACGCCGAGGCCGAAGCTGATACGCCTGACGCCGCCAGCGCCGATCCGGTGCGCACCTACCTGCGCGAGATGACCTCGTTCTCGCTGCTGACGCGCGAAAGCGAGGTCGCGATCGCGAAGCGCATCGAGGACGGGCAGCGGCGCGTCCTGCGGGTCGTGCTCGGTTCGTCCTCCGCGATGGACGAGATTGTCTTCCTCGGCGCCGAGCTCCGGCACGCGAGGCTGCGGGTCAAGGACGTCGTCCGGAACGTCGACTCCGACGATCCCGATTTCGACGAGCAATGGCACGTCGACCGGATCTGCAAGGTCTTCGACAAGGTGGCCCGGCTTCGCAAGCGCGGCGCGAGGAGCGCCGCGTCTCGAGCGGTGGGCGCGCAGATTCTGGACGCCCTCCTGCACCTTCGGCTCCACCAGAAGCAGATCGACAGGATCGTCCTCAGGCTCAAAGCGCTGCTCGCCCGCCTGGAGCATGCCCAGGCGCAGATCTCCGCCTGCGAGCGCCGCTGCGCGCTGTCGTCCAAGGATCTCCGGCGGGCGTTCCGCGAGATGCAATCATCGCCGCTTCGGCGAAGGGCGGTCGTGCGTCGGCTCGGGGTGCGGGCGCACGACATGGAGGAGATGTCCCGGATCACCTCCGATGCGCGCAGGAGGATCCGGAAGGTCGAGCAGGAGGCGCGGTTAACGGCGGGCGCGCTGCGCGCGACCGTGTACGAGATCGCGGAGGGCGAGCGCGCCGCCGAGACGGCGAAGTTCGCGCTCGTCGAGGCCAACCTGCGCCTGGTCGTCTCGATCGCGAAGAAGTACGTGAACCGCGGCTTGCAGTTCCTCGACCTCATTCAGGAGGGCAACATCGGCCTGCTGAAGGCCGTCGAAAAGTTCGACTACAAGCGGGGCTACAAGTTTTCTACCTACGCCTGCTGGTGGATCCGGCAGGGCATCACCCGCGCCGTCACCGATCAGTCGCGCACGATCCGGATCCCGGTCCACATGCAGGAGACCCTGAGCAAGCTGACACGATCCACGCGATCTCTGGGCCACAAGCTGGGACGCGACCCGACACCCGACGAGCTCGCGGAGGAGCTGTCGATTCCGGTCGGAAAGGCGCGCGAGCTGCTGACGATCGCCAGGCAGCCGCTGTCGCTCTCCGCGCCCACGGGCACCGATGACGAAGCCCAGCTGGGCGACTTCGTCGAGGACGAGCGGGTGGTCCCTGCCGACGACACGATCATCGAGACCGACCTGGCCGAGCAGGTACACAAGGTGCTGGCGATGTTGACGCCGCGGGAGCAGAAGATCCTCCGGATGCGCTTCGGCATCGGACACGATTCGGAGCGCACGCTGGCCGAGGTCGGGATCGAATTCTCCCTGACGCGCGAGCGGATCAGGCAGATCGAGGCGATCGCGTTGCGAAAGCTCCGCCACCCCTCGCGGGGAAAAACATTGAGGGAGTTCTTCGATGAGTGACGAATCGTGACTGACGACAAGAGCGGCGCCCGGTTCTTCGACGGGCAGAGGCACGATCGAGGATGGGCCAGCCAGGTGCGGCGGCGGGTGCGCCGCATCGATGGACTGACGACCCTCGATGTCACGACCAACGAGTCACGTCTGGTGACGTTCCTGAGCGCGCTCGATCGGTCGCCCTTGCGCGTGCAGAACACCGACGGCGACGGTGAGAGCTACACGTTTGCGTGGGCGTCCGGATACATGGACGGCGCGAAGATTCGAGTCCAGGGCATGCTGGAGAGTCCCCAGCGTCCCTGGTTGCTCTAGCGGCTCCCGCGCGAAGCGCGGGTTTGCCGCTACCATTTGCAAAAGTAGCCGCACACCGCGCCTGCGGCGCGCTGCGGCTAGCTAGCGGAGCTAACGGAAGAGGTCCTCCCGCGCGGCGTGGACGATCGCCATCACGGCCGGGTGATGCAGCCGCTGATCAACCGAGATCGCGTAGAACTGCTGGCGCACCGCCTTGCTTCGGCCGACCACGCGGACGTTGTAGCGGCGGCGAAACTCCTCTTCGAACACCGTCGGCGCCGGGAAGAACCCTCGCCCGTCCTCGCCGAACGCGTACATGAGCGCGCTGTCGTCAAACTCGGCGACGACAACGGGGCGCAGCTTCGCCGCGTCGAGCCACTGGTCCAGTCGGCGTCGAACCGTCGCGTGGTTGCCGGGCAGCAGGCACGGAGCGTCGTTGAGCGAGCCCGGAAAGCCGCGGCGGAGGCGCTTCGCGAGCTTCTCGCTGGCGAAGAAGCTCGTCCCGCACTCGCCCAGGAGGTGATTGAACGCGTGGGTGCGGATCCCGGGGCCGAGGGGGCGGTCGGCCAGCACCAGATCCAGCTCCTGGCCCGCGAGCTGGCTGAGGAAGTCCTCGACCGCCCGATCCTCTCGGCAAACGAGGTGGATCGCCTTGGCGAGCTCGAACGCCGGTTGAAGCAGCTTCTGCACCAGAACCTTGGGCAGCGCGTCCGAGACGCCGACGGTGAGCCGCAGCGGTCGGGGCGACGGTCGCCCCTTCAGCATGCCCATCAGGTCCTGTCCGAGCGCAAAGATCTCGTCCGCGTATCGGAAGACGCTGCGCCCGACGTTCGTCAGCACGAGATTCCGCCCCGCGCGATCGAACAGCTTGTGGCCGAGCACGTCCTCGAGCCGCTTCACCTGACCGCTGATCGTCGGCTGTGACAGTCGAAGCTCGGCGCTCGCGCGTGCCACGCTGCCGTAGCGCGCGACGGCCCAGAAGTAGAGCAGGTGATGGTAGTTAAGCCACTCCACCGCCGGCAGACTATCACGGCGGCCGATCCTTCGATTTAATCGATGAATTGACGCGCAACTTCCGAATCGTCGATGACCGGGGGGACCCTTAGCATCGAACGATGCTAAGTTGGGGGAGCCGATGACCGCGGCAAACACTGCGCCGGCCGAGCTGCCCGAGACCGGGCCCGACGACGCTCAGGCCCTGAGGGATCTTCACCTCGAGCTGGATCGCCGCGGCTTGCTCGAGCCGTCCGGGTTCTGGAGGCGGAAGCTCCTCGTCTGGATCCCGGTGCTCCTTCTCTCGTACCTGGGTCTGCTCGCGCTGCCGTTCGGGCTTGCCTGGGTGGCGCTGGTCCCGCTCGCGTCGGTGGCCCTCCTGACGATGGGATACCTCGGCCACGACGCCGGGCACTGCGCGCTCTCGAAGCGGCGATGGGTCAACGACGTCTGGGGTCATTTCGGCATGACCTTCCTTTGTGGATTCAGCTTCGGGTTCTGGCGCGCTCGCCACAACCGTCACCACGCGCACTGCCAGGAGATCGACGGCGATCCGGACATGCATTTCGGCGTCGTGTTCTCCGTCTACCCCGACTCCGCGAGCTGGAAGACTCCCCTCGGGCGTTTCTTCCTCCGCATCCAGCGCTGGGCGTTCTGGCCGCTCTCCTGCCTCTACTGGGCGACCCTCCGTTACGACGGCATCCGCGACCTCTTCCAGCAGCCGAAGCTGACCCGCGTCGATCGCTTCGTGATGCCCTTGCACTGGATCGTCCTCCTCGTCGTCCCGGGCCTGGTGTTCGGGTGGGGAGCCGCCGTCGCCGCCTATCTCGCCGTTTCGTGCGTCTCCTCGCTGATGACGGCGTCGGTGTTCATCCCCAATCACATCGGCATGCGGCGCCTCACCCAGGCCGACAAGCCGAGCTACCTCGAGCAACAGGTCACGACCAGCCGGAACATCTCCAACCCACCTGTCCTCGACTTCTATTACGGCGGGCTGAACTCGCAGATCGAACATCACCTCTTCCCGCGCGTCAGCCACGACCGCTACCGCGCGATGCGCCCGGTCGTGCGCGCCTTCTGCCAGGCTCGCGGGATCGCCTATCAGGAAGCCAGCCTCTACGGCGCGCTCGCCTCGGTCGGCCGCCACCTCGGGGCGATGACGGCCGCCTATCGCGCGTCGAAGAACGCCGCCGCGCCGGCGGGCGCCGAGCGGCAGCTCACGTCCGTCGAATCGTGACGGGATCGGGTCGGCTGACGGCTTCGCAGCGAACGGGACCGAGGCCGAGGAAGACGTAGAAACGATCGAGGCTGACGAGGACCGCGTCAATCGTCGCGCTCGGCACGTTGAAGGTGTCGAGGTAGTGCCGATAAGCGCTCACGGCACCGTCGCGCGCCACTTCATCCCCGAGCGGATCAGCGAACGGCCAGGGGTTCGTGCCGAGGTAATCACAGTACCGTGCGACCTGATAGCGCACGCCCGACCCGCTGAAGATCGAATCGCCCGCCACGGGATTGCCCGACAGCCACCTGCTGAACGCAGAGAGCTTGTCGGGGATGCTGGTCCTCGCCTGAGCCAAAGGTCTCGCCTACCAGCGGCGCGTACCGCTTCCCGACCGCGGAGAGCGCGAGCCGCGCTCCTCGGCCTCGTTGACCTTCAGGGTGCGGCCCTCGAAGTCGCGCCCGTTCAGTTGCGAGATGGCCTCGTTGGCTTCCGCGGCCGAGCTCATCTCGACGAACCCGAACCCGCGCGAACGTCCGGTCTCGCGATCGGTGACGATCTTGGCGTCGACGATGGTGCCCGCCGGACCGAACAGGTTCCGAAGATCATCCTCGCTCGCGGTGAACGTGAGGTTACCAACAAACAAACGTGCGCCCATTTTCGCTCTCTCCTGCTTTGCGTTCGACGGAACTGCCGTCTCAGAAGTCCAGGGCGTTTCGCTCAACTGGATTTCGAGCAAGCGGCGAAAGTGCGACGCGAGGACGAAGCCGACGAAGCGTACGTGCGGAACTCGGGGACACCGTAGCACGGGTCGGGTTCCGCGCAACGTCCGTGCGCGGCATGGCTTCGACGTCGACGTCTGTCAGCGCGGCCGGGAGAAGTTGTTGTTGTTGCGTCGGCCCTTGGGCGACACCATGAGGCGCATCGCCCGGACAAATGCCTTCTGCGACTTGCCGCTATTCTTCGAGACCCAGGTTTTAGCCATGCCTGCGCTCGATGTTAGGGACGGGCCAGCGGCGCGACCATGCGGAAGTTGAAGGCGAACTCATCGGAAAAGACGAAGGGTGCCGACACGCCCAGAATCTCCGCCTATTGGATGTTCATTGATTTGACCACCCAGCCGGCGTTCGTGCAGATGCTGCACGTCGATCCGTAGAGGTAGCCTTTACCTGTCGCTCCTGTGTCGCCCTTCAGTTGCCAGTTCAGCCACGCGAGATTGACCTTGTTGAAGTCGCCCCTGGCCTGACCCAGATCGCCTCCGTGACCGGCGCTGGTCTTGGAGAAATAGAGGATCGGAATGCCTCGCTTGCTGATCTCGTCGTAGTCCCTCAGCCCGTTCTCGTAGGCGATGTCGCTCGAGCCGCCGTTCATGATCTTGAACGGCGTGTGGATCTTGCCGTAGAGAGTCGCATTCGCGCTCATCAGCCCGCTGCTGGTGATCCCGATGGCGGAGAAGCGGGCATCGCCCGAGACGTTCTCCGACATCAATCCACCGCACGAGAATCCGTCCGCCGCGATCTTCGTGGTCTCGAGTCTCTGGTAGTACGCGCTGCACGACTTGCCGTTCTCGGCGATGGCCCACGTGAGGTAGTCGAGGAACGCCCTGCCATCTTGCCCGCCGCCGCACGCGTTCGTGCCGCCGGGCGTGCCGTCCGCGACGATGAAATATCCCCACGACGCGATCTCCGCCATGGCGGCCTGGTTCGAGTAACCGTCCTGAGAGCAGCCGCCCTCGCCCCAGACAAAAATGGGGTACTTCTCCGTGCCGCCCAGGTCTGCCGGTCTGTAGATGGTGCCGCACTTGATCCCGTTGTCGGTGTTCGTCTCGACGACGACCTGGTGAGGTCCGGTGCCCGATACGGTTCTGCCGGTGCTCTTCGACGCCGTGCACGTGCCCGACCCCGACCCGCCGCTCCCGCCCGCCGCCGTTCCGCCCGTCCCGGAGCCTCCTCGGCCACCGCCGCCGCCTGCGCTCGTACCGCCTGTCCCCGTACCGCCCCGGCCGCCGGCGCCGCCGGCGCTGGTACCGCCTGTCGCAGTGCCGCCCGTCCCGGAGCCTCCTCGGCCACCGCCGCCCGTCGCCATGCCGCCCCGACCGCCCGCACCTGTGCCGCTCGTCCCGCCGCTCGCGGAGCCCCCGGTGCTCGTGCCGCCGGTGGCGCTGCCGCCTGTGGCGCCGCCACCGGTCGACGTCCCGCCCGTCGCGCTGCCTCCGGAACCGGTGGTCCCAGCCGTCGCGGAGACACCGCCTGTACCGGACGAGCCGCCGCTCGTCGTGCCGCCGGTCCCGGTTTGGCCTCCCGTGGTGCCCGTCCCGCCGGTTCCCGCGGTGGGCGCGGCACCGGTGCCGCCACTGCCGCTGGGGTCGGCGGTCCCGCCATCGGAACACGCCGCGCCCCCCACGGAAACGCCCAGGAGACCCAGCACGAACATCGGCACATACAGACGCTTTGTTTTCATGGACTAGCCTCGTTCGCGCAGCAGCCGAAACCGGCCGAAATGGGTCAAGAAAAAGAAAACCCTAGGTCCGGCGCGGGGCAGAGCGCTGGCAGGTCAGGGCTGCGACCCGATCAGCGGCGCCCGCACAATCTGCAGCGGCGCGTTGTTCCCGAGCAGCGCCACCGCGTCACCACCGAGATAAACGAACTTCACCGACCCGTCATTGGGCTGCGCGTGGGGCAGCGTCGCCGAGGCGACCCGGGTGAACGTGGTGGTGTCGAAGATGTAAAGGTTCGGACCGCCGTTGTAACTCGGGCAGAACATCATGAGGCGGGTGGCGCTGCGGCTCGCCGGCTTGCAGTCGGGGGCGATGTTGGCGAAGTACCCGGCGGGCAGCGGCGCGTCCGGATTGGTGAGGTCGACGACCTCGCCCGTGGTCGCGTAGACGGCGCCCGCCGCGTACACGAAGCCGGGTGGGTCGTAGGCGTTGAGGAGGCCGCCGTGCGACTCCAGCGTCGCCCCGACGGTGCCCAGCCGGAGGACGGCGAGGCTGTTGTCGTCGCCCACGCCCAGCAGGTATCCGCGCGGGCCGTTGGCGAGGTAGTTCACGATCACTTCTGGCGGCTGGACGTAGTTCGCGCGCAGCTGGCCGTCGTCGAGGATGAAGACGCCGTGGCCGCCATCGTCGTAATCGATCCCGGTCCCATGCACGCCGACAGCGATCGACGACGGCGTTCCGGGCAGGGCGACGATGGACATCGGCTCGGACTCCTCGGACGTGGTCAGCAACATCGGCAGCGAATAGGCGGGGCCCGGAACGGGCGTCCTGCCGGGAGTCAACCGCCGGACCCGTCGCTCGCGCACCAGGCCGACCCACAGCACCGAGCCGTCGTCGGACAGCGCGAGGGGTTGCGGATCGGTGCCGACCGGGACGAACGACGCCACCGACGCGTTGGTCGTATCCACGGTGACGATCGAGCTCGGGTGCAGCGGGGAGAAGGCGTCCGAGGCGACGTAGATGAGGTTGCGGATCGGGTCGTGGACCATGTTGCGGCCGTAGGCCTGGGCGGTGGCGACCGAGCAGCCGGGGCAGGGATCGGGCGCGCCGCCCGTTCCGCCCGCGCCGCCCGTTCCGCCCGCGCCGCCTCTTCCGCCCGCTCCGGCCACGCCGCCGGTTCCGCCGCCTCCGCCGGTTCCGCCGATCGGCGCGCCGAACGCGGGATTGTGCGCGATCACCAGCGCCGTGCCGGCGGGTGAGATGGTGCGTCTCAGGAACGCGATCGCATCGCCGCCCGCATAGGTCAGCTGCGAGTAGACGGCCCCGTTCGGTCCGACGCTGTCGGGAAGCGACGCCGCCCCGAGCTCGGAGAGCTGGCCGCTCGAGAAGAT